>Ga0154475_1189_pt1 | contig 1003 bp, 1 predicted proteins | sample RifGroC2_FD_115954 | JGI IMG/M metagenome (GOLD analysis project Ga0154475, IMG submission 115954) | Ignavibacteria bacterium GWC2_36_12 | reverse complement strand
TAGTGCAAATTCTTTTGGTAACCCTTCCTCATCATCAACATCAGTAATTATCTTTACAGAATTCCAGAAACCCGGTTGAATTATATTTGAAGCCGAATGTATTACTTGGGTAAATTGTTCTCCCAGCGTTCCCCGTAGTTTGAAGTTAGAATTGGTACTGCTTATCCCGGCGCTGCTGAAAACACTTCTCTTAATTTCATACTGAGGCAAAGCAGAAGGAACGAAGATTACCAGGATTAAAGAAAACAATATTAAACTTTTTATTCTCATTTTTATTCCTTTCATTTTTAATTTCTTATATCCGGCAGTTTATTTTCTTTCAAGTTCTTCGATTCGCTTTGTTAATTCATTAATCATACTTTGCTGTTCTTTAACTGCCTGAATAAGAATAGGAATTAGCTCCATATACTTTACCCCCTTATAGTGGATTTCCTCTCCACCCCTTTCACCACGGGTTTCTTCGACGGATGGATGAACAGCATCAACCACTAATTCGGGAAAAATCTTTTCTAGTTCCTGTGCAACTAGACCATAATGAATACCCGAAGGGAGGTTCATTCTGGTATATCTATCGTCGGAGGTATAGGTAAAAGCCTTGGGGTCTAATTGCATAATTTTATTAAGAACTGAAAAATGTGTGATATTTTGTTTGAACTTTATATCAGAGGCGTTAATTAAACTTCCTGTATAAGCAAGATCACCCGAAGCATATACACCATAATTTGTTGTACCGCCGCTGGCAAATCCAAATACTCCATATCTTGTTCCTGCAGTCCCGATAGCATACCCATAAGCACCTATACCGCTACCGGTATATGCACCTGAGTTACAAAAGCCATATACACCCCTGTATCCTCCGACAAAATATCCGCCATATCCAAATCCATCGGCGGGAATTGAAGAAGTGGTAATTCCTGCTGCATCAAAAGTTCCGGTTCCCGTAAATACCGAATTTATAACAGCAGTACTTGATGATAAACTATCGGACTCAAAATAACCTGCA
>Ga0154475_1105_pt1 | contig 1480 bp, 2 predicted proteins | sample RifGroC2_FD_115954 | JGI IMG/M metagenome (GOLD analysis project Ga0154475, IMG submission 115954) | Ignavibacteria bacterium GWC2_36_12 | reverse complement strand
GAATTTGCCGGTCAAACTAAGATTACCGATAACCTTAATGTTTTTATTTCTGCTGCCGGCAAAAGAAACGATGCTTTAGATCATACCCTTTTAACAGGTCCACCCGGGCTTGGCAAAACTACACTCGCTTATATTATTGCAAACGAAATGGGAGTCAAATTAAAAATTACTTCAGGTCCCGTCCTGGAAAAAGCGGGTGACCTTGCCGGGATACTGACAAATCTTGAGGAAAAATCCGTTCTTTTTATTGATGAGATACACCGGTTAAGTCCAGTTATTGAAGAATATCTTTACTCTGCAATGGAAGATTACAAGCTCGATATTATGATTGACAGCGGACCTAATGCAAGATCGGTTCAGATAAGTCTTCCGAAATACACTTTAATCGGTGCAACAACGCGTGAAGGAATGCTTACTTCTCCTTTAAGAGACAGGTTCGGTATAAAGTTTCGTCTCGATTATTATGATTCCCAAACTCTCGAAACTATTGTTACCCGTTCATCACGGATTCTTAAAATAAAGATTAAAGAAGATGCAGCATTTGAAATTGCCAAACGTTCGCGCGGAACTCCGAGAATTGCAAACAGGCTTCTTAGAAGAACCCGCGACTTTGCAGATTTTGAAGATAAAAAAACTATAGATATCGAAGTATCAAGAAAAGCGTTGAAAGCACTCGATGTGGATGAATTCGGGCTTGATGAAATGGATAAAGATATTATTCTTACCATTATAGAAAAGTTTGCCGGTGGACCTGTAGGTCTGGGAACTTTAGCAGTTGCAGTTAATGAAGATCCCGGAACAATTGAAGAAGTCTATGAGCCATTCCTTATTCAGCAGGGATTTATTCACAGAACACCGCGTGGAAGAGAAGCTACAGATTTAGCTTACAGACGTTTTAGAAAATCAAGGTTTAAAAGTAAAACAGACTCGCTTTTCGATTAGAATTGATTCGCTGCTGTTTGGAAACCCTGCCTTACCGGCAGACAGGCGTTGAAACAGAATCTACTTGTTATTAACCTACGACTTAAGGGTCTGTTGCATAACATTAGGAAATAATTTCTGTTAATCCTCTACGAGGATTTATAATATGTTGGCTTTATCTTTCTACAATAATATGACCCTGCCTTGCCGTCAGGCAGGCTCTACGAGGTCTGTTATTGTTAAATAACATCGTAGATGTTTAATTATTGTAACTCAGAATAAAAACCTAAAAATATGATCCTCGTAGAGGATCAATAAATTGATAAAGGATCAGTTAGGCAACACACCCTTAAGTGTGGTTTAACAGAAACATATTAATCAATAACTGTTTTAACAGTTTTTAAGAATAAAAAATCTTTTCGAAAATCTATGGGAAAAAGTTTTTTTAATATTATTCTATTCTTATTTGTATTACCATCCATAAGTAACTCTCAAAGTAAGCTATTCATTTCAAGAGATCTGCTGGTTGCTTATGATAATGGTACAAGATCTTTTGACG
>Ga0154475_1163_pt1 | contig 1730 bp, 2 predicted proteins | sample RifGroC2_FD_115954 | JGI IMG/M metagenome (GOLD analysis project Ga0154475, IMG submission 115954) | Ignavibacteria bacterium GWC2_36_12 | reverse complement strand
ATTTGGCTACGACAATTCGTATAAGAGCGATCTTGAAAACCTCTTCCCTGCGGGATCAATACAGGATATAAGAATTTCGGATGTAAATACAATTGCAGATACTACCAGGTTGAACCTAACTGTTATAAAAACAAACTCAGATACTTTTAAAACTAACCTTGAACTTATTAAATTAGGTATTGAATGGAGATTTAAATATTTCGGCTGGGATTGGAAATTCAAATCATCAAAACACTATAACGAAAACCTCTGATGGATAATTTAAATAAACCACTTGTGTCGATCGTAGTTTCAGCATATAACGAAGCTGCTATCCTTAAAGAAAACATTTCCAGGATTTGCGACTACATGAATTCTCTCAAAAATTACACCTGGGAGCTTGTCTTGATAAATGATGGCAGTAAAGATGAAACCGGGAAAATTGCAGATGATTTTGCAAAAGGAAAAGAAAACATTAGGGTACTTCACAACAAGGCAAACCTTTTTCTCGGAAACTCGTTAAGAAAAGCTTTCCACGTTTGCGAAGGGAAGTACATTGTAACTATGGATATTGATCTCAGTTATTCAACAGATCATTTAAGAAAATTGCTTGACACAATTGTTGAAACCAACGCCGATGTTGTAATTGCTTCTCCATATATGAAGGAAGGAAAAGTAACCGATGTTCCGTTTACCAGGGATTTGCTCAGCAGGGTTGTTAATAAATTCCTTTCACTTCTCTCTCACCAAAAAATTCACACCTTTACCGGAATGGTAAGGGCATACAACAGCAAGTTTCTGAAAAACCTTAGTCTTAAGGCACAGGACTTTGAGATCAATCCTGAAATTATTTATAAAACTCTTTTATTACGAGGACGAATTGTTGAAATCCCTGCCCATCTTGACTGGAGTTACAAAAAAGCAACTCCTTCTGCAAGAAAATCCAAAATTCGTTTTACCAGAGGAATACTTTCGGGTTTAATGTCGGGATTTATCCTAAGACCCTATATTTTTTTCATGCTTATCGGTCTTGTACTATTAATATTAGCTCTTTACATAATAGTATGGTTGATTATAAACACTTTGGCAATTTATCCGGAAGTAACCACCACAGGAAATTATTTTGATGAAAGATTTTCAATTGCCGTAGCTGAAATATTCAGGAGAAAGCCATATGCTTTTTTTGTAGGAGGAATTTCTCTGATTGTATCTCTGCAATTTCTTAGCCTTGGTTTTCTTTCGCTTCAAAGCAAAAGGTATTTTGAAGAACTTTTTCATTTGAATACTACTATTTTAAAGAAAAGCGAAACAACAAATTAAGTGTGAACCGAATATCCCTTTCGGTTGAGCAGGAGTTTAGTTATTTTTATTTCAACATTTGAATCTAAAAAATTATAGCTAATCCAAATGGCTCAAAATCATTCAATGGATATCGTATCTGAAATTGACTTGCAGGAAGCGGATAATGCCGTTAACCAGGCAATAAAAGAAATACATCAAAGGTACGATCTTAAAGATTCCAATACCACAATAGAATTAAACAAGAAAGACAAAAACATTATTATAAATACGCGGGATGATTATTCCAGAAAAGCAAGTATAGATATTCTTCAATCGAAATTTATTAAAAGAGGAATATCTATAAAAGCATTGAAGATGGATGAACCTGAAGCGGCTGCTAACGGAAGGCTCAGGCAGAAATTAAATTTGCTGAACGGCATATCGAAAGATGATGCTAAAATAATTACTAA
>Ga0154475_1117_pt2 | contig 2636 bp, 2 predicted proteins | sample RifGroC2_FD_115954 | JGI IMG/M metagenome (GOLD analysis project Ga0154475, IMG submission 115954) | Ignavibacteria bacterium GWC2_36_12 | reverse complement strand
CTCAAGATATCGAAGAAAAGCTTGAACATTTTTCTTCCTACAAAAAGCTGAAAGGATTCCGGCATATTGTACAGGCAGAACCTGACGAAAACTTTATGTTAAATGAAAAATTCCGGAATGGAATCGGGCAGTTAAAAAATTATAATTTTACTTATGATATTCTGATTTATCCACATCAGCTTCCCACGGCAATTATGCTTACTGAAAAACACCCCGATCAAAAATTCGTACTGGATCATATTGCAAAACCATCTATTAAAAAGAAGGAAATTGAACCGTGGGCTTCCGGTATTAAAGAATTAGCAATGAACCCGAATGTCTTTTGCAAAATTTCAGGTATAATAACCGAAGCCGATCATCGAAACTGGGAAAGCAAAGAAATTTATCCTTATCTTGATATAGTATTTAATGCTTTCGGTTATGACAGACTATTATTCGGATCGGATTGGCCAGTTTGTCTTTTAGCAGGCTTGTACAATCAGGTTATTAATTTAATAGATGAGTACATGAAAAATGCTTCGGATGAAAACAAAGAAAAAATTTTCGGTAAGAATGCTGTTTCATTCTATAATATTTAAACTCAGGTTGGCCACTTGTGTTTGTAAACCCTGCCTTGCTGGCAGGCAGGCGTTAAAACGGTTATTCTTCTTTGTTTTTCTTATTAACCCACGGCTTAAGCCGTGGGTTAACGATACTAAAACCTTTATTTTTGTAACCGTTTCAACGGTTTTTCTATGGCTAAGAAATTAAACGATTAACCTGAGATTTGAAAGATTGTATTATGAATTTAGGAATTCAAAATAAAGTAATGATTGTTACCGGCGGTTCCAAAGGAATCGGGGAGGGAATAACAAGAAGGGTCGCAGAAGAAGGAGCCATACCCGTTATTGCAAGTCGTGCTAAAGAAACCGGGGAAAGTTTAGTTGAAGAATTAAAAGAGAAAGGGAAAGAAGCTTACTTTATCGAGGCAGAATTATCGTCAAAAGAAAAATGCAGATACGTTGTTGATAAAACTCTCAAAAAGTATGGACGCATCGACGCACTTATAAACAACGCGGGAGTAAATGACGGTGTCGGACTTGAATCAGGCAGCCCCGAAAAGTTTCTCGAATCGCTAAACAAAAATTTATACCACTATTATTATCTTGCTCACTTTTCTCTTGATGCATTAAAAAAATCCAGGGGATCGATAGTTAATATAAGCTCAAAAACGGCAGTTACAGGTCAGGGAAATACATCGGGTTATGCTGCATCGAAAGGCGCACAATTAGCTCTCACACGTGAATGGGCTGTTGAGTTGTTGCCTTATGGTATCCGCGTTAATGCGGTTATCCCTGCAGAGGTAATGACACCTCTTTATGAAAGATGGATAAATACGTTTAAAGATCCTGAAGAAAAATTAAAAGAGATTACACAAAACATACCTTTAGGGCACAGGATGACCACCAAAGAAGAAATTGCTTCGATGGTTGTTTACCTTGTATCCGAACAAGCTTCTCACATTACGGGACAATTTTTATTTGTTGATGGCGGTTATGTTCACCTCGATAGAGCTTTAGCAGGACTAAAATAATTCATAAACAAAATAATCATATTATGAAAAAAAACTCTTCAGTTTCAACAACCCGTGCTCTTAAAATTTCACTGCCATTAATATTAGTTACCTCTCTTTTCTTTATGTGGGGTTTAGCTAATAACATGACAGACACTCTATTAGCAGCCTTTAAAAAAATAATGAGTATGACTGATTTCCAAACTTCCTGGATACAGGTTGCATTTTATGGATCTTATTTCTGTCTTGCCTTGCCTGCAGCAATATTCATAAAAAAATATACTTATAAATCAGGCATTCTGTTGGGACTTGGGCTATTTGTTCTTGGTTCTTTAATGTTTTATCCAGCCAGCCAGTCAATGCTTTATTCGTTTTTTTTAATAGCTCTTTTCATTCTTGCAGGTGGGCTTTCAATTCTTGAAACAGCAGCAAACCCATATATTGTTGCAATGGGACCTGAAGAAACCGGCGTAAGGCGTTTAAATTTTGCTCAATCATTTAACCCGATCGGTTCTATAGCAGGAGTTGTTTTAAGCAAATTTTTTATTCTTTCAAATTTAAATACTGCGGGAGCTGAAGAACGTGCATCGATGGCGCCTGAACAATTGCAAAAAATGCAATCGGAAGAATTAACGGCGGTTATGGGTCCCTACGTTGGCGTTGCTTTTCTTTTAATTATTCTCTGGATAACGATTGCTTCTGTAAAAATGCCAAAAGCTTCCGATGCCGGGCCAGAAATTAATTTAATTCCCACTTTTAAAAGATTGCTTTCAAATAAAAATTATGTGTGGGGAGTTGTTGCACAATTCTTTTATGTCGGTGCACAGATTGGTGTTTGGTCTTTCACAATCCGCTATACTATGCAGGAGCTCCATCTTAATGAAGAAAGTGCATCTTCATATTATATGGCGGCTCTTATTCTGTTTACAATATCACGGTTTGTTTGTACCGCTTTAATGAAAATAATCAAGCCGAAAAATCTTTTAACTATACTTTCTTCGTTAGCTATTGTCTTAACATTAATTGTTATAACCAGCGGTGGATATGTTGGAGTGATTTCTTTAGTGGGAATTTCAGGCTGTAT
>Ga0154475_1097_pt1 | contig 5624 bp, 3 predicted proteins | sample RifGroC2_FD_115954 | JGI IMG/M metagenome (GOLD analysis project Ga0154475, IMG submission 115954) | Ignavibacteria bacterium GWC2_36_12 | reverse complement strand
TGGACATGGGTAAGTTGGGTAACTGGAAGGATATGTTTCGTCAGTATTCCATCGCAATGTACGAAATGGAATTTGGGTATTGCCATATCCCTTACAGAAAGCAATATCAATAGCATGAATAATTTCTGATTCATTGTGAGTATCTGTTCCACCAAGACCATAGTGTGATTCAAAAGTTATTGTCGAGACATGATCTGAACCATTTCTATCCCCGTTATATTGAGTATTGGAGATTGTAAATGTTGTATACGAATGCGTTACATTATTCCATGTATCAATAGCTCTTTGTATGGCACTTTTCACAGCAGCGAAGGATAATTGATTGCCATCTTTATCCAATGCCCCTGTCGGGTTTAATTGGAATTCTATGGTTGTTCCGCTCAAGGGACCATAAAAGTTTGAATTTATTATTCTAAATTCACCTCCCAATTTTGATTCACCACTACTTTCATCACCTTCAATATCGTTTTGAACGGGAAGTTCAATTGAATCCAAATTAAAATTTCTGACCTCATTTATTTGTTTGTAAAATTGATTTCGTGTTATAGAGCTTTTTTCAACTTTATCCTCATAAATCTTAAAAATACCGTAAGCCCCGCCTATCGGAGAATAATTTTCATCTTCTTTTCTTAAAAACGCAACGAAATTATCCCCAACTTTAAATTTTGGTTTGCACCAGAAAACATCTGATATCATACTTCTTGGATACATAATTTTAATGTTTGACTTTATTGCTTCACCGGCAACCTTTTCTTTAACAAGAATGTTGACAACTACATAAACACTATAATAACTATCCTTAGTCTCGGATATTTCTGTTACTTGTCCTCCAACAATCACTTTAGAGTATCTGATCATATTAAGTTGAAACTTGCTTTGTTCATCTCCGGGTAATGCCAAAAGAATAGATGGTGTTAAAAGTATTAAGATGATAAAAACTAAACACATTTGTTTCATGTAATTCCTCCATCGATTGTTTAGAGACTCACATTAGTTAGTTTAATAATTTATGTTTTTAGAATACTTATATTTTCAATTTACCAATATCATTTTTGTAGAAGGTTCCAGCTATTTATTAATCACGGGTCATCATTGTTATGCAACCTAATATATTATTCACATCATAATAGATATATATTTGGGAGTTGAGATATCCAGGTAACGGATCAAGCAAATAATTGTCAATTATTGAATCCCCAGAATAGGTATAAAAGGGCGTACCCAATAATTTTAATACACTATCCCTATGTATACCAACTCCAATACCATCCTTTGTTTTACCATCATATCCTTTACATATAGTAATAACAGTTACTTTTGGATCGGAAGAAGGCATAAATGATATCCTTAGTTTTAAAGTTTTGTCCTGGTTTAGATATTCATAAAAATATCCGTCAAAATCTCCCACCCATATTTCATCTGGTTCGCCGAAGCTAATTATGACAGTTAGAGAATCATCGCCTAATTTCACATCATCTATACTCTGGCCTATTAATATACGTGCCTTCTCTACTTCGTAGTTTAGAGTTGTGTCGCTATCAATTTGCTGGTTTGGGAATTCTTGAATCACAATCAATGGTGTTGTGTTTGTGTCGCTCTTAACGGTTACTTTATATGTTCCTACGTCCACAGTTACTATCTCATTGCCGGTTGACTTTTCTAACATAGAATTTTGTATCTGTAACGGTGCTGAAATATTTGTATTGTGGTTAAATATCATCTTTTTTACTTGAGTTTCATTCCCGGTTTTTACCATATATAAATAAACACCTGAACTTACCCTCATACCCAAATTATTTTTTCCATCCCATGTCATTCCATATATGCCCGCCCCTTGTTGTTTCGCAGAATATGTTTTTACCTCTCTCCCAAGAATATCATATATCGCTACCTGCACATCCGATTGTTTGTTTAACTTATATGATATTGCAGTTTCATTTGAAAACGGATTAGGATAATTTTGCTCTAATTCAAAGCTTGTGGGTAGATTTTTTTCAGAACTTATTGAAGTGATTATGTTCAGATAGTAATTCCCTGAGCTATCAGTAATTGTAGAATACTTTCTTGATGTGTCGTCCCGGTCCATAAAAGTGATTGAAGCATAACTTACAGGAATTGAGTTGGCAGAGATATTTCCATTAATATGAAATATTTGACTGTGCATATTACACGCAAGTAATAACCATAGTAAAATGGAATATATTTTATACTTAATTTTTATTGTAAAAGGATATTGTTGTTTTGTATTTATATTTTGTACACAGTTCAGAAAGATGGATAAAAATGGATTTAAGACTGAGGTTAGTTGTTTTGATCTTTTCATTGTATTTAGCTCCACTAAAAAAGTGATATTTTTTTATCTGAATCAATATTTCCATCTACAGATCCTAAGTATAATTTTACAATTCCTTCGTCTTTTATTTTCTTCCCGGTTCTCTTGGAAATCATAAAATCAGCATAGCCGTCATCGTTTATATCTCCAACTCCCTTTACCTTGGTTATCCTCTTTTCGTATGATTCACCCGTAATTGTTCCTACTAAGTAAAGGCTATCCTGAGCATTGGTTTCAGAAATGAAAAAATATAGTGAGATAATTATTAGAAAAAGGAAACTTGTCTTTTTAGGTCCCATAAAACCCCTTCTAAAAACCAGATAAAATGTAAGGCGTTGTTTTATTAAAATCAAGCTCTCCAAAGTAACACTACTAAAAAATTTTTATAAACAGTGGAAGAGAATGTTATCCTTCTATCAATAGTAAATGTTTACAAGAGAGTATCTTAGTCACTACTTCCTAAATTGCATTTCAAAACCCTAATAACTAACTTTACTATCCATTATACATCAGGAAACCGGACAAAATGCTCAGTATTTTAAAGAAAGTATTTGGCGATAAGCATACTAAAGACGTTAAGGCTCTATGGCCTATTGTTGATGAAATAAAAGGCGAATACGAGAAAATAAAAGACCTTTCCGAAGATGAACTGAAAGCAAAAACTGTTGAGTTCAGGGAAAGAATACAGAATTATACTGTAGAAGTTAAACAGAAAATTGAAGAAATAAGAACCCGTCTTCATTCTGATGAGGAATTTGACAGGAATGCTGCTTATGATGAACTGGATTCGCTTGAAGAAGAACTTCATGAAAAATATGAAGAAATACTGGACGAGCTTCTTCCCGAAGCGTTTGCTGTAGTAAAAGCCACATGTGAAAAACTGGTCGGCAAAAGCTGGACAATAACCGGTCATAAAATTACCTGGGATATGGTTCCTTACGATGTTCAGCTAATGGGAGGAGTTGTTCTTCACGAAGGTAAAATTGCAGAAATGGCTACCGGTGAGGGAAAAACCCTTGTCGCTACTTTACCAATTTATCTCAATGCCTTGACCGGCAGAGGTGTTCATCTTGTTACTGTAAACGATTATCTTGCACAAAGGGACAGTGAATGGATGGGAGAGATATTCAAGTTTCATGGGCTTACTGTCGGTTGTATTTTGAATACGATGACACCGGAACAAAGAAAAGAACGGTACAATTGTGATATCACCTATGGAACAAATAATGAATTTGGCTTTGATTACCTGCGTGATAATATGGCTGTCGATAAAGAAAGCCAGGTGCAGAGAGGTCATAATTATGCTATCGTGGATGAAGTTGACTCTGTATTGATTGATGAAGCAAGAACTCCTCTTATTATTTCCGGTCCTGTTGAAACAGATGACCAGAGATTTAACGAGATGAAACCCAAAGTGGAAAAACTTCACAGGATGCAAACCAGTCTGGTAGCAAAACTTGTTCAGGAAGCCGAGGAGTTATTAAAGAGTGACGGGCAGGGTGATAAAGAAGCAGGCGTTCTTTTGTTGAGAGCTTACAGGGGACTACCTAAAAGTAACAGGCTCTTAAAAGTTTTTTCAGAACCCTCCAACAAAAAGTTAATGCAGGAAACCGAGCTCGAGTACCTTCGTGAAAAAGCAAAGAACATGCACATTATTGATGATGAGCTTTACTTTGTTATTGATGAGAAAAATAATACGATTGATTTAACTGAGAAAGGAAGAGAAGAACTTGCAAAGGGAAGCGGAATGGAGAAAGATTTCTTTGTTCTTCCCGATCTGGGAACTGAGGTTAGTAAATTTGAAAATGATCCCGATGTTAGTGACGAAGAAAAGCTAAAACGTAAGGATACTCTTTATAAAAAATATTCTGAAAGCAGCGACAGGATACACACCATTCATCAATTGCTAAAGGCATATACTCTTTTTGAGAAAGATGTTGAATATGTAATTACCGAAGAAGGAAAAATTGCAATCGTTGATGAGTTTACCGGTCGTGTTCTTCCCGGAAGACGTTATTCCGATGGACTTCACCAGGCAATAGAAGCAAAAGAAAATGTAAAAGTTGAAAGGGACTCTCAAACACTCGCTACTATTACACTCCAGAATTATTTCAGAATGTACAATAAGCTTGCCGGTATGACAGGAACTGCAGAAACTGAAGAAGGTGAGTTCTTTGAAATTTACAAGCTTGATGTTGTTGTAATTCCAACCAACAAACCTGTTGTTCGCGATGATGATGACGATGCAGTATTCAGAACAAAAAGAGAAAAGTACAATGCTGTAATTGACAAAATAGATGAATTGAAAAAAGAAGGCAGACCAGTACTTGTCGGTACTACTTCTGTTGAGGTCTCTGAAACAATCAGCAGAATGCTAAAGCGGAAAGGTTTGGCTCATAATGTTTTAAATGCTAAACAGCACCAACGCGAAGCAGAAGTTGTTGCTCATGCCGGAGAGATTAGTGCTGTTACAATTGCCACGAACATGGCTGGTCGTGGTACGGATATAAAACTCGGTGCCGGTGTAGTAGATAGAGGAGGCTTATTTATCCTTGGTACCGAACGGCACGAGTCGAGAAGAATTGACAGGCAGTTGAGAGGGCGTTCCGGAAGGCAGGGAGATCCGGGAACTACAAAATTCTTTCTTTCTCTTGAAGACGATTTGATGAGATTGTTCGGAAGCGACAGGGCTTCTTCCGTAATGCAGCGAATGGGACTTAAAGAGGGCGAAGTAATTCAGCATCCGTTGATTACAAGATCGGTAGAACGGGCGCAGAAGAAAGTTGAAGAAAACAATTTTGCGATAAGGAAAAGGCTTCTTGAATATGACAACACAATGAACCAGCAGCGTGAAGTTATATACTCAAGAAGACTTAAGGCGCTTGAAGGGGACAGGCTTAAAAGCGAGGTGTTCGGACTTCTCGATGAATATATAACAGAAGTGGTTGAGAGAAGTTTTGATGATGTACTTGTAGATAATATGAAAGAAGACATAAAGCTAAGTCTTCTGGTGGAGTTTCCTCTTGAGGCTCAGGAGTTCGAGACTCTTGGTAAAGAAGGTATTAAAGAAAGAATTCTTTCCGCTGCAAAAGAATTTTATAAAAGAAAAGAGGAAATGCTTGGTTCCGAACTGATGGCACGCCTTGAAAGATATGCAATGTTAAGTGTAATAGATCATAAGTGGAAAGAACATCTTCGTGAGATGGATGATCTTAAAGAAGGAATTGGCTTAAGAGCTTATGGACAGAAAGATCCGCTTGTAGAATATAAATCGGAAGCATTTAAATTATTT
>Ga0154475_1156_pt7 | contig 6363 bp, 3 predicted proteins | sample RifGroC2_FD_115954 | JGI IMG/M metagenome (GOLD analysis project Ga0154475, IMG submission 115954) | Ignavibacteria bacterium GWC2_36_12 | reverse complement strand
GGATGCAGTAATCCGCATCCTCATGGACAAATATGGGCACAGGAATCTATTCCAAATGAACCATTAAAAGAACAAAATAATCAGCTCAATTACTTTAAGGATAGAAACAAAACTTTACTAAATGATTATTTTAATCTTGAAAAACAAAAACAGGAAAGAATTGTTTTTGAAAATGAAAGTTTTATTCTGCTTGTGCCTTTCTGGGCAGTGTGGCCTTTTGAAACTATGATTATTTCAAAAAGATCTGTTAATAATATTCTTCAATTTATTGAAAAAGAAGTTGAGGAGTTTGCCGAGATATTAAAGATAACTACTGTTAAGTACGATAATATTTTTAATGTTTCTTTTCCTTATTCAGCAGGAATTCATCAGGCGCCGACTGACGGAGCAGAACATCCCGAATGGCATTTCCATATGCACTTTTATCCGCCTCTTTTAAGATCAGCGGCTATTAAAAAGTTCATGGTCGGTTATGAAATGCTCGGTGAGCCGCAGCGAGATATAACACCAGAAAGAAGTGCTGAGATACTAAAACAATCCGATGTCTTTCATTATTCTTTAAAAACAGTCAATGAGACAAAATAGAATAAAGTACTTATCATTATTGTTAATGATAGCAACAAGCACGGGCGTTGCCCAGTATGGGGGAATAAATATTAATGATTATATTCAAAATTCCCGGGCATTTGAAGAAAATCAGCTTCCTCTTTTACCAACATTAATTCCTTTCAATAATTTTCAATCAGCCTCAACAAAAACGGAAAGTCAGTCTGAATATTTTCTAAGCCTTAATGGTGAGTGGAAATTTAAACTTGAAAACACGCCGTATGTTTTTCCAAAAGATTTTTATGAAAGAAACTTTGATGATAATAAATGGAGTGAAATAAAGGTTCCTTCAGTCTGGCAGGTGCAGGGGTATGATCATCTTATGTACAGGAATATCCCGATGGAATTTTCTCCTTACGATCCGCCGAATGTTCCGAAAGAAATAAATCCCACAGGTTGTTACAGAAAAACATTTAATATAGATGAAAACTGGAACGGGAGGAAAATCATTCTTCATTTTGATGGAGTAAAATCAAATGCATTTGTCTGGATAAACGGAAAGTACCTGGGTTATGATGAAGGCGGAATGACTTCAGCCGAATTTGATATTTCAGATTTTGTTGATGAAAAAGATAACCAGATTACAGTTCTTGTAACGCGCTGGTCTGATGGTTCATATCTCGAAGATCAGGATATGTGGCGGTATTCGGGAATCTTCAGGGATGTTTACGTCTATTCAAAGCCTGTCGTTTCAATTTCCGATCTTACCGTAATTACTGATTTTGATGAAGCGTATAAAGATGCAGAATTAAATTTGAATATGGCGGTTACAACTTCCTCATCACTTAAAGAAGATTACAGTTTTAAATTTACGCTTCTCGATTCATCAAAAACCAAAATTGCAGATGGCACTTCTTCAATTGAAAATCAAAGCTCGACAATCACAAAAAAGATAATTCAGCCTCATCAATGGTCTGATGAAAAACCTTATCTCTACACATTAATAGTTGAACTTCTCAATTCTAAAGATGAAGCTGTTGATTTAATAAAAAAGAAAATCGGATTCAGAGAACTTCAATTGATAAACGGTAAAGCTTGTCTTAACGGAAAACCAATTTATATAAAGGGTGTAAACCGTCACGAGCATCATCCTGATTTCAGCGGGGCAATTACCAGGGATATGATGCTGAAAGATATTCTTTTGATGAAGCAAAATAATATTAATGCCGTTCGCTGCAGTCATTACCCTGATTCACCAATATGGTATGACTTGTGCGATGAATATGGAATTTTATTGCAGGATGAAGTTAATGCTGAGTGTCATTATGGAGAGAATTGGTTTCCTGATCTTGAAATTTATCACGATGCATTCATGAATAGATTCGTAGGAATGATTCAACGGGATAAGAATCATCCATCAGTTATCATGTGGAGTACAGGAAACGAGTGTGGTTTAGGCCAGGTTCATTTTGATATGGACGATTATGCAAGGAAGACTGATAAAACAAGATTCATTATGCATCAATCGAATGATCCTGACGGTGAGGCCCCTTATGTTGATATAATTGGTCCACGTTATCCAACTGTTTCAAGATTGAAACATATTGCACTCACAACACAGAAGCCTGTTGTTATGGGTGAATATGCTCATGCTATGGGAAACAGTCTTGGACAGTTTGATGAACTGTGGGATTTGATTTTCTCTATGGATAAGCTGCAGGGTGGTTTTGTGTGGGATTGGGTTGACCAGGGACTGAATACAAAATTAATTCTCACCCCAGATATATCAAAATACAAAATAACTTCTGCCGTTATTGGAAACCCATCATACATTGAAGGGCAAAAAGGAAAAGCAATTAAGCTTAGCGGGCTTGATGATTGGATTGAAGTTTATAATCATCCTGTCTTTGATGAACTGACAAACAATATTTCAATTGAATTCTGGATTAAACCCGACAAATGGTTTATTGAGAATCCTATTGTAACACGTTCGAATCAATTTGGTGTCACACAAAAATATCCTGATTCACTTTCATTCTATATTAATAATTATTGGAATAATATTACAACTTCACTCCCATCAAACTGGGAGGGTAGCTGGCACAAAGTAAAATCAGAGTATGATGGAAAAGAAATGAGATTGTTTATCGATGATGAATTAAAAGTTAAGAAAGATTATCTATGGAATCTTCGTTTCACCCAATACCCGGTTAATGCTGGAAGAGATTATTTGAAAGATACGGATCAGCATTTGGGATGGATTTCCAATTGTGCAATAGATGAAGTTGTTATTTCAGGAATCATAAATGATAAAAAAGATACCTTGCTATATCTGCCTTTTGACGAAACCTTTTCAGGAGGAAACTTTGTTTATTATGGTGCAAGCTCATTCGATTGCAACGGGATAATATTTTATGATAGAACTCCCCAGCCTGAGCTTTTCCAGGCAAAGAAAAGCCAGTCGCCCATAAAGTTTGAATTAAAAGATGACAAAATCATAATTACCAACCGTTATAGTTTTACAAACCTGAGTGAAATTGACTTCAATTGGTTCTTATACAGCGATGGGAAATTGGTAAAGAATGGATCTTTTGAAATTGATTGCGCACCGTTAAGCAGTATCACAATAAAATCTCCAGTTGAAGAAATTAATTCCACAAAAAATGAAGAATACATCCTGGAATTAACAGCTAATGTTAAAGAACCAAAACCATGGGCAGCAAAAAGTGATGAAATAACTTTTGAACAATTTGTTCTTTCAACTTCATCTTTTGATGAAAAAGTATTAGTAAAAGATGGTGACATAAATTTTGAAGAATCATCTGATGAATTTCTAATTCATACAGGAAAAACCGATTTCAGAATTAATAAAACAACTGGCGAATTTACTATTTCTAAAGATTCTGGAGTAATTACTTCCGGACCCGAATTAAATGTCTGGAGAGCTCCGATATCTAATGAAAGAGTTGACTGGGGAAGGGCTGAATCTGAAGACTGGTATCAGACAGGGTTAAACAGGCTAATCCTGGATTCGCTGGATTTACAACAAACCAGGGAAAGTGGAAATCTTAACTTTTATTTGAAACAGTTTTACAGGTTGCCTGAAAATGAGGATTACATTATAAATCAGTTTATTTATACTTTTTATGCGAATGGCGCACTCAGGATAAACCAGAAAGTTGATTTCGTAGGGTACTTCCATTATGAATGGCTTCCAAGAGTTGGAATGAAATTTAAAATTCCCAAGTTATTCGAAAATGTTTCATGGTATGGAAGGGGACCGTTTGAAACTTATCCTGACAGAAAAACAGGAGCTAAAATTGGCATACACGAATTGAGTGTTGATTCATTTTATGTCCCTTATGTTCAGCCGGAAGATTATGGAAACAGAACAGATGTAAGATGGCTGAAACTTCTTGGTAAAGATGAAAATTATACAATCTCTTCAAATGGGTTATTCAACTTTTCTATAACACCATATTCGGAAATGGAAAGGGCAGTATATCCATTTCAATTAAAAGAAGATGAAATGCTGAACTTGAACATCGATTACAAAATAACCGGAGTTGGAGATACACCTGTTCCAACTTTACCTAAATATAGAACGTATCCAATGAGTTATGATTATTCAATCATCTTGATACCGGAATAGCTCAACGAAATGAATATGATTAAAAAAATATTATTACTCCTGATTTATTCTTTAGCCGGGAATTTGTTTATTGCTTCATTTTATTCTAACGGTTCAAAGAGTAACACACTTGCTATAGTAGGTACAAAGGAGGGCTTACTTATACAAATAAAATGAATATTACATCAATTATTAAACCGGAGGTAAAATGTTAATAAAAACTACTGTTTTTTTTGTCATCTTGATTGCTATGCTTAGCTCTCAATTATTGTGGGGAGCTGATGGTAGGATTGAGGGTAAAGTCACTGATGCAACAACCGACGAACCGCTTGTGGGTGCAAATGTTTACCTGGAAGGGACAAGTATTGGCACTGCAACAAATATTGAAGGGCAATATATAATACCCAATCTTTCAGCAGGGTTCTATACATTAAAGGTTTCATACATTGGTTATGAACCAAAAACAATTCAAGTAGAATTAAAAAATGATCAGCACATTGAAGAAAATATAGAGCTGACTGTAGTAACTGTTTCCACAACAGAAATATTAGTCACAGCCCAGGCAAGCGGTCAAAATTCAGCTATCAACCAGCAATTAGCATCGGATAATATTGTAAATATCGTTTCATCTGCTAGAATACAAGAGCTTCCTGATGCTAATGCAGCCGAATCGATTGGTAGGTTACCTGGAATTTCACTGGTAAGAGAGGGCGGTCAGGCAACACAAGTAGTAATTCGGGGAATTAGTCCGGAATATAACCAGGTTACGATAGCCGGTGTTCCTGTGCCTTCTAATGAAAGTGCGCGGCAAATTAGTTCAGACGATCCAGAGGGTAGTCGGTTTGGCGGCGGTCGTGGTGTTGACATGAGAATGATTTCGTCAAGCTCACTTGCCGGTATTGAAGTTTTTAAAACAAATACACCTGATATGGAAGCTGCAGTCCTTGGCGGTACTGTAAATTTGGGGATTAGGAAGGCAAGCAGATTAGTTCAGGTTGAATCACCATTGGGACTGTCATTTTTACCCGGAATTTCATTTCAGGCACAAGGTGGTTATACTGATCTTACAAATGAGTATAATAATTATAAATTCGATCTAAGTCTTGAAAGAAGATTTTTAGATGAACGTTTCGGTGTATTTGTTCAGGGTATTATACAGCAGCAAAATTTTACTTCGAACCGTTTAGATGCTAATTATACTCAGATTGCCAGAACGGTTAATCCGGATTCATTAGCTCTGACCGACCTTAATCTTTACTTTTATCCCAGAGAAGAAAAAAGATATAATGGAACCATTACATTAGATTATGATATTCCGAATGGAAATTTTGCTTTTACAAATATCTTTAGTAAAAGTGAATCAAACACCAGCTATTTTCGACAGCAATACGGTCTCGAAAGAGGCGGAAATAACATTCACTACTATGCCAATCACTCACCGAGTGAATTAAACCTTATCACAAACATTCTAAGTTATAATCAGAAATCATCCTTAGTAGATATTGATGCAACGCTTTCTCATTCTTATTCCGAGAATAGATCCCCTGATTCATGGGAAATTACATTTGAACAGCTTTCTACAGGATTGGATCAAATTGATGATCAGCTCCCACCTGTTAAAATAGCTGAACTGGCACACCAACGCTTTAGTCAGGACGCTATGGAATTGCGAAATGTACTTACAACCAATAGTTTTACCCGTCAGAGGGAATTAAGAGGATCGGTAGATCTCTCCAGAGATCTCAACATAGCAGATTTTCTCTCTCTACGGTTAAAAGCCGGTGGAATGTATTCCTATACTGATCGCTCTCATGATTATAATCGAGGGTATGGCTTCGTTTGGTTTGGCGAAATTGGTCAAAGAATTATAGCAGCCTATCCATGGTTGACAAGTGAGTATGGAATAGCGGGAGGTACTAATGAACGTTTTTTTATAACACCTTTTTTTGATCCCGACCTTAATATTGGTACATATCTGGATGGCGACTTTATTTTTGACAATAAATTAAATCTGGATATTATGCGGGGGATTAAAGATATTGTTGTTGATTATGGTAATAATTTAACGGGTGCACCTACAGGCGGTGCCGGTGCATGGGTACCCGATATGTTTGGCAATCAAGGCAGTGATTATTCCGGTAATGAAGATCGAAGTGCGGGTTATTTGATGGGTACATTTAATATAG
>Ga0154475_1051_pt2 | contig 6489 bp, 6 predicted proteins | sample RifGroC2_FD_115954 | JGI IMG/M metagenome (GOLD analysis project Ga0154475, IMG submission 115954) | Ignavibacteria bacterium GWC2_36_12 | reverse complement strand
GGCTGTTTGCACTGGAAGTGCAAAGCCACCAGGTGTAATAATGTTCTGATCAGTTGGCTTTGCTGCTGAGGAATATGCGAAATTGTTTTTGAAGGTATAGTTATAAACAGTCATACCGGCTGTTTTAACTTTCTTCCAGATTTCGTATAAAGCAGAAAGTGTAAGCAAGACTTTAATGAAGTTACCAGTAACAGAAAATTTCTTTCTTATTTCAATTACTGCAGGGTCTTGGCTTGCGTTAAAGCTTGACGGTCTTGCAGCAAGGATGGTTCTTCCTTCAATTGTACGAGCTGAAAGATTGCCAAGTCTGCCGCTTAAATTACCGAGTACATTACCTTTTACTATAGCCATTGAGTTACCTCTTATGATTAATGAAAATTTATAGTTCAATTCTAAAAAAGAAGGAAAAGTTTTTCACTGTATAGATTTGACAGTGAGACTATTTAGAGACTGGTTAGAGACTTGGAAGAAGCTTTCTGAGGTTTAAGAAAAGACAACCGGAAGTTTTAGCTTCAAAGTTCTTTTTCTGAAGAGAATATTATTCAAGGTAGAATCTGAAAGAGAATACTTCTCGCTCAAGATTTGAGTGGAAATAGAAGCTGAGAATTTATTGCGAAGCTCTTTATATTCGTTTCTGATTTTAAGATTGCGGAGTTCCGTTTCATCAATAAGGTTTAATGCACGGAGTTTCTGGAATACTTCAGATAAAGCAATTTCTTGTAATTCAATATGTTCATCGGTAACAAACAAAATACTTATTCAATATCTTTATTGATTTGACTGTTGTTGCGTGATTTTAATTCGTTAAGAATCAAGAAATAAATTTTTACGACTGTAAAAATGAATGTTGCAATTAAAAGAAAAAGCTTGAAGATTTCTTCTATTAAACCAAAAGAAGGTATTTGAGCATAAGCGCAAATACCAATATTAAAAGTAGGAATTGAAAAATATGAGAAATATTTTTTTATCATTACCATTATCCTTCTACTGACCAGATTCCGAGTTTCTTGCGTATTGCTGTTCTTCTGAGATTGTAAAAAATGTGATAATATCTTTTGTCCTTATTGTAGTAGCTTATTCTTGCATAACCTTTCTTCAATAGTTCAGCTTGAATGAAAAGAGAATCTTTTCCATTCACGTCTGTTAGCCAGGTATAGGCAAGCAATCTTCCAAAAATATCAAATGCTTTTCCATCAAACGTAAGTTTGATGAACTTCCCTTCAATTAAAGACTTGGTAAAATAATAAGCTGAATCAGAGAATAGTTCAGGTGGTTTACCAGTTTTTTCAAGTTCCGGTGTATCAATGCCCAGCATTCTAACGTATTGAGAATCAGAAAGAACGAAAGTATCACCATCAATTACGCGAGATACAAAAGCTTTCCTTGTGTAATTGTAAGGGTATGAAAAATTTGGATTTTGTGCGAGTACTGCTGCAGAAAACAAAACCAAAATTACTATGCTGATAAGGATGTTGTACAATCTCATATTTTATTTTTCCGTTTGAAGAAAAAATAATTGATAAGTAAAATGTGTGCAACGCTCTATATTTATGATTTGTTTTCTTTTGTTTTCATAATGAAGGAAAAGCATACTGAAGTTGCGTTTTACCAATATAAGCTGAATGAAGGCGTGTCGAGGAACGAGCCGCCGTAATGAAGCGATGTTTACTGAGAATGTTATGACAGAATGAACAATGAAAGGTTTAATTGATGTCTTCACTAATGTAAGCGGAACGAAGGCGTGTCGAAGTATGAGCCGCCGAAGTGGAGCGTTGATGAACTGATTAGGTTACGTGCCGAGTTTACATAAGCCAACATTATGCGACTTCGATAGAACTACAAAGTAATGTTGGGACTGCTTTAGTTAGTTGCATAATGTTTCTTATGTAATACTGGCTGATAATGTCAAGATGATCTGAGACCACAAATGAATCGTTGCTTGATAATGTTTATTCTCTTGATTGGTTGTTTTTTGAAATGATAGTTTACTGGCAATAAGTAAAAGGGTTTTTAGAAAAGGAAATTCTTTATTTTATAAGGAGTTATAAGAACACTTTACTTGGGCTTTTCTAAAAAGGGCGATTTCTTTACTGAAGTTTTACTAAACATAGAAAAGGACTGAAAGGATCAGCTTTCGGTGAGCTACGGCAGACAGGCAAAAGGGACGAAATGTTTTACATCTTATTTACATTTTAAAATATGGATTTCACGGTTAATTCATTGGCTAAAATTCGACTAATTATTGGCTAAAAATGTTTTGATTTCTTAATAAAAACGAAACATTTATCGATTTTATTGGCTAAACGATTGGCTAATTATTGGCTAATGATTGACAGACTTAGAATTATTTAATCTTCCATTCAGATGTTTTAGTCTTACCGGTACTGATAATTGTTTTATCCTTATGAGCCATTTCAAAAAGTAAATTTTTTACTTTGGCTTTTTTTTGTTTTTCATTGAGCACATCAGAAATTTTTGTAAGCAATAAATCATACAATTCGCTACGAGTAGCTTTACCATATTTAGAAATGTATTCTATAATCAAATCTTTATAATATTTTTTATCGAATGCTTTGTTTTTAATGTATGCTGACTTTTCACCAGTGATAGAAGCAATCTTGGATGTAACAAAAATATTAGGGTATCTGCCTTCAGCAAGTTTTTGTTTTTTTAGATGCTGTGATTCTTCTTTTGTAAGCTGCTGATTTTTCTGAACTTTGTCCAAAAGAAATGTTGTGTACAAATCTAAGTCTGCTTTTTCAATAAGAAGCTTAGAATAATTTTCATTGATGACACGACCATAAATTTTTAACGTGATTTTATCAGAAGCAGAAAAATCATATTCTGGTAAAGGCAGGTATCTTTTCTTCTGTTCAAGGAACATCTTTTTAATTCCGTGACCAACGGTATCAATCATACCAAGGTTTACCATTGCTTGCGCTAAAAAGCTGTTGCGATATTTTTCCGGTGTTTTATCTTTGAAAAGATATTCTTCAAGATTTCCTTCAAAGAATTTTCCAGCATTAGTAAAAATCAATTCATCAGTTTTTTCGATTACGTTTATACGTGAGTTAAGCGAATAGTCTTGATGAGCTATGCAGTTATTTAATGCTTCTAAAATAATCCACTGTTCATATTTACTAACTTCAATAGGTGTAAGACTATCAACTGGAAGGATTTTATAATTATAGTTACGAATCTTTTGGTAAAGATTATTAATCGTTAAGGAAAGCGGCGGGTCGAAATGTTCGTAGCCGGATTCTTCTGATTCAAGTTTCCAAGTTATTTTTGCAATTGAAGGAGATAAATAATGAGTTGATTCGGATTTGCCAAGTAATATGATTGCAGCATTTGTAATTTTACCATTAATAGTGATTTTAGCTTTATCAAGAAATGCAGCATCATTCCAGTTATCAATGTCATTGAATATTGCTTTGTCCTTGCTTTTTGATTTGTAAACTTCGCGTGCTTTTAAAATAGCAAGCGGATCCAAATCATTGATTGAAGCTTTTGGGATTATCTGAGCAGACCAATCAAATTGATTAGCTTGTTTACGAATCTGTTCAATCTCTTGAAGGTTTAACGCGCCTAAAACTTCTCCATCACGACCATAATAATGACCTTCCCAGGCTACAGGAAAGCCGGGCGGAGCTGCGGGTATTTGAAATAAAACAACACGACCTTGAGAATGGTTTACTTCAAAGATTTCAATAAAAGTTATTCTATTGGTAGTTTTGTTTGCGATTTCAGGTTTAAGAGAATCTAAAGCTGGGCGATGGTTTCGATAATTGGTTCCGACAATATTATGGTTTTTATTTACACCAAAGATTAACCAACTGCAATTTTTGTTTTTAAGATTAGCTTCATTGCATAATGCAGAAAAGTATTTACCAAGTTTTTCAAAAGAGTAATCATTTCTTGCTTCCTTGAATTCTACAAGTTCTGTTTCTCCAGGAAGAGTAAGTAATTCGTTTAGTTTATTTAATAGTTTGGATTGAATCATATTTTGCTTATGCAATTACTCTGATAACATTATTAAATAGCACTTATAAAAATAGGAAAAGAAAAAGTGGATGGAAAGAATTAAATGGAAAGAATTAAAGGAAAGATTATTTAGTTTTCTTTTCAATTTACTTATATTTGCAAAAGTTCCAGTTCGTCCGGTGAGTAGATCAAAGAACAAAAACAACCAAATTGAAAAGTGGAAATTGATTATTCAGAAAAACCAAGTCTTTGTTTTTACTTAATGGTTAAGCCAAAGGCATACAGTAATAAAATTTAAGGGGATATTTATTGGGACATAAACGGTACGGTTATCTCCGAAAAACAAAAGCTTGGCGGTTCATTGTAAATGAATTAGGCGGGTTCGCATTAGGGACTACAGAAGTTTCATCCATCGCGCAAAAGACACTCCAAAATGTACAAGGCAAGTACAGCAATTTACAAAACGATCCTTCCATAGGTGCAGCATTTGAGTTTTTAGTACACGTCTCTTTAGCATTCCAAAAGAACGATCCGTTAAAATATCTTACTGAAAAAAGGATTTTAGATAAAGAAGAACTATCCTTACTAAAATTAGCAAGAGGGGCAACAAAATATAAAAATGATGAGGTTGTTTCACACGAGTATCAAACATTTGCAAGGCAAGCTGCAATAGATGCAATAAATAACTGGTACAAGAAAAATATTGAAAGAGGTCAAACCTTTTTCAGCGAAGGAATTGATAATGAAGCTGTATTTCGTAAAGCTTCAAACGGTTCGGGCTTTTGTGAATTATCCAGATTATACTTTTCAAAACTGACCGAGAGGTATCTCAAATATTTTCTTGAAAGAGAAGCATCAACAAAAATAACTAATGTAAATGAAAGAGAAAGATTCTCAAAAGAACTTGAGGAACAAGTAAATCAAATATCGCAGCACGCTTTTGAGACTGCGAAAATAACAGAATCATTCGCTGCCGGATGGTATAATAAAAATGTTAAAGGGGACTTCCCGGAAGAAAATGAGATAAAACATTTTCTAACTACTTCCTTTGGTAAAATGAAAAGCGAACTCTTAAGGGAAGAGACAAAATGAGAGAGTTCGCTGAACATATTGTTGCTTGCAACGGTGTAAAAATTAAGGATATACTGCCTACAGGAATAATTGAAGGTTCTGGGAAGCCCCGCCTTACGGACGGGCAGGCATCCATACGGGATAAATACCTAGAACTTGAACATAGAGAAGATTGCGGAAAAAAGAATGTAAATATTTACCTTAACAAATTTGTAACAAACATATTTAAGTTAAACAAGAGGCATAAAGATTTATTAGAGATTGCTGCTTATATTTTTGCAGCGGACAGAAGAACTTACAGAGGAAAACCGGATGATGATGAGTATCATAGCTGGAGTAGAGCATTTCATTTTCATATAAACGTAAGGGATTATAATTTCTGGAATAAACAAGAAATAAAAGATTTGCTCGAACAAGCTTTATGCTTTATGACCGGCGACCATAGTTACAAGTTTAAATTTCACAAAGCCGGAAGTGATTTCCCAACAAATATTTTTGACACTGAAACATTTGTGGTAGAAACACCGGATAATCTACGAGTTGCTTTATTTTCCGGTGGAATTGATTCGCTGGCTGGAGCCATTGAATTATTGGAAACAACAAATGCAGAAATATGTTTAGTAAGTCATCAAACAGGGCTTCCGGGGATTCAAAATACTCAAAAGACTTTGTATAATGAAATAAATAAATTATATCCCGGAAGATGCAGTCATTACAAATTCCGCTGCGGATTGAGCGATACACCTTCAAGGGACGAGACTCAAAGAACAAGATCGTTTTTATATACTTCAATTGCTTTTGCTCTTGCAAAAGAATATAAACAGAATTGCATTTATGTTTATGAAAATGGAATTACATCAATAAATTTTGCTGAGACACAAGATTTAATGAATGGAAGAGCAAGCCGAACAACGCATCCGCAGACAATCAGGAGGTTAGAAGAATTGTTTACAGCTATTGCTGAGGAACCATTCACTATACACAATCCTTATTTCTTTAAAACAAAAACCGATGTTGTTGAAGTAATAAAAACGAATAACAGGTTAGACTTATTAGACAGCTCGGTTTCGTGCAGCACTACAAGAAATAAAGAGCCCGGAAATACACATTGTGGAAAATGCTCTCAATGTATTGACAGAAGATTTGCAGTGTATGCTGCTGAAGTAGAAAAATATGATGAAAACGGACTATATCATTTTGATTTTCTGAAAGACGATTTAGAAAGTGATGTTATTAAAAAACTTTTGACTGAATACATAAGATTAGCACAAAATTTTGCAAAGCAAGATATTGATGGATGGTATGAAGAAAGAAGCAGTGAAATCGTAGAGATGATTGATTTTATTGACGGAACAACAGAATATGAAAGACTTGATAAGTTGTACAAACTTTGTCAAAGGCACTCAGAACAAATCGAAAAATCAATAAAAAGAA
>Ga0154475_1173_pt1 | contig 7012 bp, 5 predicted proteins | sample RifGroC2_FD_115954 | JGI IMG/M metagenome (GOLD analysis project Ga0154475, IMG submission 115954) | Ignavibacteria bacterium GWC2_36_12 | reverse complement strand
TTCAAATTATTAATATATTGTTCGTAGCTATCATCAAAACCGATTTGATTTTTAGCCCCGTAATCTTTTAGCTGCCAGTAAGGCGGGGATGTGATAATCAGATGAACTGAACTATCAGTCAGCTCGCTCATCTGCCTGCTATCTCCGTTTATTATTTTATGATAAGTTTTCATGTAACCAAAGAAGTTGTAAATGAATTTACATATTATTTAGAACTTGTGCAGTCCTTCTTTTATTACTTAAGTTTTGATAACCCTGCCTAAATCTTTATTTTAACAACTCATTTTACATTATTTTCCGCCATAGGCGAGATAAAAATATATTCAGAAAGCTATGCGATTTTCTAAATCTTTTATTCCAACTCTTAAAGAAACTCCAAGCGATGCTGTGGTTACTAGTCATATCCTGATGCTGCGTTCAGGAATGATTCGTATGCTCTCGGCAGGAATTTATTCTTTTCTTCCAATCGGTTACCGCGTAATTAGAAAAGTAAGCGAGATAATAAGAGAAGAGATGAATGCAATCGGCGGACAGGAGTTTCATCTGCCTGCACTTAACCCGAAAGAAATCTGGGAGGAAACCGGGCGTGTCGAGGCATTCGGCGATATTCTTTTTCATATTAAAAATAGAGATTATGTGCTTGCACCTACTCACGAAGAGATAATGACTTTCCACGCAAGGAATGTTTTAAAATCTTACAAAGACTTTCCACAAATCTGGTACCAGATACAAACCAAGTTCAGGAATGAACCGAGACCGAGAAGCGGCGTTATTAGAGGCAGGCAGTTCCTTATGAAGGATGCTTACTCATTTGATATTTCACTGGAAGGGCTTGATAAATCTTATCAGCTTCACGACCAGGCGTACAGGAAAATTTTTGACAGGTGCGGACTAAAATATTTTGTAGTCGGTGCGTCGAGCGGTGCAATGGGCGGAAGCGGCTCTGAGGAGTTTATGGTTCAATCGGATGCAGGCGAAGACACTGTTGCTCACTGCGAGAAGTGCGGCTATGCTGCGAATCTTGAAGTTGCGGAATCAAAGGTTGAAGCGAAAGGGCGAGAGGAAAGAAGTGAGAAGCTAGAGGAAATACATACTCCTAACATCAGATCGATTGATGAGCTTTGTGAATTTCTTAAGATAAAAGAAACGCAATGTGCAAAGTCGAGAGTTTATATTCATAATGGAAAGCCTGTTTTAATTTTAATGCTCGGCAATGAGGAAGTGAATGAATCGAAGCTTGAGAAATATTTAGGTAGTGCTGTAAGACCTGCTCATCCTGAAGAGCTTGTTGAATTAACAGGCGCCGAAGCAGGCTCGATTGGTCCTGTTGGATACAAAGGAAGAATTATTGCAGATTTAAGATTAAAAGATGCGAATAATCTTTACAGCGGAGCCAATAAGACCGATTACCACTATGGTGGAATTGACCTCAGGGAAGTACAGAGCCTGCCTGCCGGCAAGGCAGGTATTGAGTATGGAGATTTGAGACAAGTTCAATCCGGTGAACCTTGTCCAAGATGTGGCTCTCCATTAAAAGTTTTTACAGCGATAGAACTTGGACATATTTTTAAGCTTGGTACAAAATATTCGGAATCAATGGGTGCAATGTTCCTGGATGAAAAAGGTGAAGGGCATCCGATAATTATGGGAAGCTACGGCATCGGCGCAGAAAGAGTTATGGCATGCTTTATAGAACAGCATCATGATGAAAAAGGAATTATATGGGATGCTACTCTCGCTCCTTTTCATATTCATCTGCTTGGATTGAATCTGAAGAATGAAGGGGTTGCGAAAGCCTGCGAAGAAATTTATAATAATCTTATCAATAATAGTTATGAAGTTCTATTCGATGATAGATTGGATGCACAAGCCGGAGTAAAGTTTAACGATGCCGATCTTCTCGGTATGCCTTTACAGATTATTGTTGGCGATAAGAAATTAAAAACTAATCAGGTTGAGGTGAAGATCAGGAAAACGGGCGAGCGCTTTGATGTTGAGCTTGCCTCGCCTGCAGGCGGGCTGAATAAGTTGATTGGGAAGATAAAAGAAATATGGAGTGAAACGGTTTTGAAGTAAAATGTCGCATCTGTCTGCCGACAGGCAGGCTTCGACAAACTCAGTGTGACAATGCTATGTCGTTCTGAATTTATTTCAGAATCTCATCATCATTTATAGGAAGATGCTGAAACCTGCCTACCGGTAGGCAGGCAAGATCAGCATGACATAAGACTTATCAGAAATTCTATAGCCTTTCAAAAATCCTATAACGATTCTTTCTCATTACAAATAAGAATCCTAATTGATACTAATAAAATGAACATTTCATTTGTCATAAATGGCGGTATGCGGTTTGGATATTAAGGGAAAATAGGGAGTTGCAATGAGAAAAATCTTAGTTCTTCTTTTCATATTCATGAAATTAATTTATCCCCAGGAAATTCATTTACGTACTGTCCCGCTTGCAGCAGGTAACCAAGCCGATTTTTATCCGTCTTTATCAAGAGGTATGGGGAATTTATCAATTGCTTTTGATGATTCTCTGTCTGATCCGTTGGTAAATCCCGCTAAAACATACAAACTCAGGGGACTGAAATTATTTTTTTCACCTACACGTAATACCTGGAGTAATGAAGATGGTCGGGCAGTTTCTACAAGTTCAGGATCAGCTAAATATTTAGGTACGGCAATTAATTCCATGCCGTTCGGGCTTTTCCTGAAAAAGAACGATTTCTTTATTGGGGGAATAATAAGCTACCAATCGTATTCCTCGGAACGATCTATTCCTCGTAACTGGTTGGGCAGTAGTAACACCAAAAGTGATATTGGTAATAATGTCTATCTTTTTGGATTAATCGGAACATATTTTCCGGAGTTGAAACTTTCTGTTGGCGGGAGTGTATCCTGGAGTGAATTTGACGCTATGGATGGTGTTAATTTACTGTATCCCGGGAGTTATGATATAAAACAGGATGGAAGATCACTTAATTATAAGATCGGTCTTGTTGGAGAACTTTCTAAACAAGATCAGATGGAGTTCGTTATTGCCAGAACTACATTTAAATCGTCTCACGAAGTTACGTATGGTTTACCTTACTGGCGGTACGAAGACAATTGGATTAGTGGATATCGAATCGAATTGAATAAAGATGAAAGTAAAAGCTGGGTTATACATACAAAATATAATTACTCTATTAATGAAGAATTGAAGATCGGGGGGATATTTACTGTAAACTGGAAAGAGCATCCAAAAATTCCAAATTATGCTCTCGCAAATATACCGCGCGATCCGGGGATTTCTACAGCGTATAACATTGGCGTGGGTATAGTAACTTCAGGCAAAAGAACATTATTAGGGTTTGAATATATTTATGAACCGATGACGAGCTATACCTGGGCTGAAGCAGGTATGGATTTTGCCCTTCCACCGACATTTAAGACAGTAGAAAATTTCTTCGACTTCTACAATCACATTATCAGGGCAGGCATTTACACACATACAGATGTTAGCTGGTTAGATTACAGACTCGGTATACAGTTACATTTCAATAAGTATAATCTTAAACAAAACGATAATGTTCTGAACACTAACAGGACAGTCAATGAAAATTGGCTTGAAACTACATTATGCGGTGGACTTACGGCAAGTATCTCCAGTTTTCAAATCCTTTATTCTTTGCAGGTAATTCTCGGCAACGGTATTGTTGGTACTGAAGGAAGAGGAAATGTATTATTTGATGCTTTAGCAGAAGTAAGGGTAAGTGATTTTTTAATTGCACCTTATGGTTCGCTGGTTGTAGAGGATATTCCCCTCATCACTCAGCAGATTTCTTTTGTTTATAATTTAAAGTAAAAAGTTAGTTGATTAAAGGATGGAGGATAATATGAACAAAAACCTGATGGCTGTAATTCTTTTTCCTGTTTTCGTCAACGATTGCATTACAGATCCGTTTGAATCTGAAAGAGATGTGGATATAATAACAGATAACTCTTCCTACAAATTTGCGGACATAATAAAAATCAAAGTAAGTTTTAAAAATAATCTTTTAAGAGATATTAGGATAGTAAATACAGGCTGCTTCGTCCCCTTCTTTATTCTCGAAAAGAAAATCGATAATAACTGGGAACAGGTTTATACACCAACTTGCAATGCGTTATACGTAGAGCCAATAAACGTGGGAAGCGGTGAATCTTTTACTGCTGAAATTAATATTCAAACATCTGGTATTCAGACTGAAAATCCTTTAGGCGAATATCGCCTTTATTTTAATTTGATGGAAAAAGGGAATAATAAGATGCTGCAGGATAAATATCTTTATTCAAATGTTTTTAGAATTACGGAGGAAATATGAATTTTAATAAAATAATTTTTATTTCTGTCTGGCTGAGCCTTCAGATGGAAGGAGTAAAAATAAAAAGTATTGAGAAACTCCGAATTTGAGTAACTATTATTTACTAAATTATTACCGGCTAAATAACTCTTATTATGAGTTTGATAAAAAACATAAGGCGCTCTTACTACAAATCCCGCATTATTTTTATATTCAGTTTAATTACTATAATATTGGTAATTATCCTTTCTCGCATCGGGTATATTTTCATTAAGGATCTTTATCTTATCCAGCTTCAGGAACAAGTGAATATTGTTGCACAAATGATAGCAAAGCAGGTTGATCCCATACATTTGGATTTACTTGAACTCGGTACGCCAACAGGAACGTCTGAAATTTATTTTCAGGATTTGCTAAAAAGAAATCTTGATTTAAAACTTCACTCGGAGATATTTATTTTTAATAATGATCTTAATGTAATTGTTCACTCCAGCAGGAATTTTATTTATGGAGAAACTGAACCGGGTCTTCTGTTAAATGAAAAAGAAATATTTGATCTTAAAATTAGTTCAGGCAATGCCTCTCTTCCTTTTAAAGGAAATGACGGCAACTGGTATTTATGGGGATTCTTCAAGCTGAATAATAACAACTGGCTTGCGGTTAGAGAAAGTGCCGCACGTTTTGAAACGCTTGAACAGCTTTCAACATTATTCTGGTTTATTGGTCTTGCAGGGGTTGCAATTACTATTATCGCCGGTTTTTTGATGGCGAATTCAATAACCAAACCTTTAAACAAGTTGGTAAATTACAGTGCCGAAATCGGTAAAGGTAACTTCATGGCTGAAATTCCTGAAGGCATGCATGGAGAGATAAAGCTATTATCCGATGCAATGAATAAAATGAAAAACGATCTTGGAGAAAATCAAAAAGAGCGGGAGAATCTTCTCGCACAAATTGCACATGAAATCCGCAATCCCTTAGGAGGTATTGAGCTGCTTACGAATTTGGTGAAAGAGAATCAGGCTAAGGGTGAAAAAAGCGATGAATATCTTGATAATATACTTAAAGAAGTCCAGGGACTAAAGATGCTGATCACTTCATATTTAAATTACAGCCGTCCGGTTCCATCAAGTCCAGGTTGGGTTGATACAGAAAAGCTATTTCCTGAAATTGAAAGTATTTTTAAAAAAGAGATAAAGAGAAAAAATATTTTACTGAACATTGATATTAAGCAGAAAAGTATATGGTTTGATTCTGCACATCTGAAAAATATTTTGATTAATCTTGTTGCAAACAGTTTAGATTCGGTTTCTGAAAACGGAAATATATCTTTAGCTTCAGAAAAAAATTACAGGCATTGGTTAATATCTGTAAAAGATAACGGAGCGGGTATAAAGCAGGAGGATATAAACAAAATTTTCGATCCTTTTTTTACAACCAAGAAAAATGGTACGGGTTTGGGATTAGCGATTTGTAAAAAACTATGCAAGGAAAATAATGCCGATCTTCTTGGATTAAATAATCCCGATAAAGGTTCTACTTTTATTATTAAAAAAGAAATTACAAATGAAGTTTGAAGAAATAATCGTAGTAGAAGATAATGATACAATGCGGCTGGGAATTTCGGACAGCCTTAAAAAAGAAGGCTATGTTGTAAATGCATTTGATAACGGACCGGAAGCCATTAAGAAGTTTCAATCTTCTCATGCTTCATTAGCGATAATCGATCTTAAAATGGAACCCCTGGACGGAATAGAAGTGTTGAGGCAGATTAAAGAAATTAATCCGGCTACCGAAGTGTTGATGATTTCGGCTTACGGAACCGTGGAAGACGCTGTTAAAGCAATGCATCTTGGTGCCGCAGATTTTCTTACTAAACCTTTTTCCCCCGAGGAACTCCGCTTTCGTGTTAAAAAAATCTTAGAGAAGATTCTTAATAACAGGAAAATGGAAAATTTAGTCGAACAGAATAAACTTTTGAACGAGGAATTGTTTACCGGATATGATGAAATTATCGGCAATTCCGAAGCAATAAAAAAAGTTTTTTCTTTTGTTGAACAGGTTGCAGATAAAGAGAGCACGATTTTAGTGCAGGGAGAAAGCGGTACAGGAAAAGAGTTGATTGCAAGAGCAATCCATCGCAAGAGCAAACGTGCAGATCATCCTTTTATTAGAGTTAATTGCGGTGTGCTTAATGATAATCTATTAGAGAGTGAATTGTTTGGACATGAAAAAGGTTCCTTTACCGGGGCTGTAAAACAAAAGAAAGGTCGTTTTGAATTAGCCGACAAAGGCACTTTGTTTTTAGATGAAGTGGGAGATATTTCTCCTGCCATGCAGGTTAAGCTTTTACGGGTTTTGCAGGAAGGCGAGTTCGAAAGAGTCGGTGGTGAAATTACTTTAAAAACTGATGTTCGAATAATTGCTGCAAGTAATAAAGAGCTTCAAAAATTAATTGTTGAAGGGAAATTCAGAGAGGATCTTTTTTACAGGATTAGCGTTATACCGATTGTACTTCCATCACTTCGTGCACGGAAAGACGACATTCCTCTTTTGGTTAATTATTTTTTACTGAAGATTTCCCTGAAGAACCGCATAGAAAGAAAAGAAATAACTAATGAAGGGATGAAACTATTAATTAATTATTCCTGGCCCGGCAACATAAGGGAACTTGAAAATTTAAT
>Ga0154475_1157_pt2 | contig 7714 bp, 7 predicted proteins | sample RifGroC2_FD_115954 | JGI IMG/M metagenome (GOLD analysis project Ga0154475, IMG submission 115954) | Ignavibacteria bacterium GWC2_36_12 | reverse complement strand
TCATTCAGCCAGTGCATTGAATCGAAGAAAAACCTTAAGTCTTCGGTTCTCTTTTTGGCAGTCATCTTTGGAAGCCACCTGACAGTTTCCGCATCGGCAAGAATAGCTTTTAATTCTGTTTTAACTCTTCCTTTTTCATCTTTAACTTTAAAGAACCTTACAAGTGCATTGGCAAGAGAAGCATCGCCCCAGAATATATTATTGAAATGAAGTGTTGCTAAAAGTTCAGCCACTGCATCCCAGATTATTTTAATATTTTTCTCATTAAAATTTAACCTGTAAAGATATGAATCGGGTAATGCTTTTTCTTCCAGAATAGTAATAGCAAAAGCAAGTTCATCACCGTTACGCGGAGAGCTAACAACATAACCGACAGGAACAAGTGTATGAATACCGAGTCTCAAAAGTTTTTCGTAACTCGAAGTCTCGACTGCTGCAACTTCTTCAGTAGTTTGTTTAATTGCAAAAGAGGAATACTTAACTCTCAGAAACTTTACTGTATGCCGTGAAATACCTTTTCTTATATCGAGAAACTTTATTCCCCTCTTTTCCCATTTATCGAGGTCGAGATTCCACGGAAGGTTTTTTAGTTCCTCAAAATATTGTTCGTGAAGATAAAACTTGGTCTTGGGCTCGTTCAAATTTATTCTGAATAATAATCAATCATTTCCTTTATCGCTTTAGTGCAGACAGGGCAAAAGTTATTAACAGAAATAGATTTCATTGTACAATCCATTCTCGGTCTGTAAACACCTTTCTCTACATAACCGCCTCCTTCAAATGCCCCTACTGCATCTTTATATGCCGAATCAATCGGTGTAGGAATTGGAATTGTATCGCTTACCATTTCCTTCCACTTAGATTCAAAGTTTACCAATGTAGTAAGATTTGGATCGAGCGGCTCTACATCGAGCGGGTAAAAATTTTCATAGGCAACTTCAGATGTATAATATTCGTCTGCCAAGCCTGCAAAACCATGACCGAATTCGTGAGTGAATATATATTCCTCATAACGGCTTTGATTTACACAAACCGAGTAGTGATTATAAATAGCGCCGCCGCCGTATTTGCCGGAATTAACAAGAATATATATCTGGTCGTAAGGAACATTTGCCGCAACGTCGCAGACAGTTTTATAATCTTCAGTCATCAGGTATCTTTCAAGATCGAAAGTATAAAAATTTGAGTTCAGAAGCGTCTTCTTCCAGATTGTGTCCGCTGGTATATCAGTACCGGATTCTTCAGACGGGGCTTTGACACCTCTTATATTAAATTTATCTTTTGCCTCTTTATAAGGAGAAGAGTTAAAAAGATAACCGGCAAATTTATCGCAATCCTTCTTAAATAATTCCATCTCGTCTTTTGTATAGCCTTCCGGAATTATTACAATATCTACTTTAACAGAAGGCTCCCCGTTCTTCAGCACGTCAAAAGCAGGGAATTTATTCCTGTTATCTTTCTTTATAAAATAATCTGAAGGATCGATATTGTATTCTAATTTTTTTACGGGATTATTTTTTTTATCTCGGCTGTAAAATTCCAATCTTATTTTCTTCTTAGGATACGGAACTACGATCGCTTCGTTAAATCCTTTTGTGATTTTCTTTGCTTCATCTACAGTCTGCCATTCGCTGAAAAGAGTCGAAAATGTTTTTGAAAAGATAAGTGAGTCGCTTCCTGCATCAAAAACTTTTATTAAATATTTGCCATAGTTGAAAATATCGAGGAGATTTTTCTTTGAACCGCCCCAGTATGGCTCTTTTATCAATTCATCGATTGCATAAGAATCATTTTCAGCATCGCCGAAATGGTAGTAATCAATTCTTAAAGATTTGTCGAGAAAGTAATCGTCAAAATTAATTTGGGCAAATGATAAAGAAACGATAAAGACTACGAAAAGAAGAATATATTTTTTCATAAACAAAGTTTTTAGTTTTTAATTAATAATTAACCTCACCTTAGTGAGACTGTGTGAAAAATAATTTTTGCCGTCACACTGAGTCCTTCGATAAACTCAGGATAAACTCTGTCGAAGTGTGAAGTCACATCGAGAATGTCAGTCTTCGACCTGCTTCGGCTGCGAAGCAAGGCGAGCAAGCTCAGACTGACGAATTGTATATTAACACAACCTATAGTAAGGAAGAGAAAATTAAGAAAATTACTTAATTTTCCTCGAACCTGGTTTAACAAGCTCAATTCCTTCTTTGCATAAAGGGCATTCATCGGGTGAAAAAGAAACTGCATCGAGTTTTACTGTGCTGAACTGCGGAAAGTCCGTCCCGGCTAAGCGGGGCAGGGACAAGCCAAAATTTACTTTTCCATTACTCCGGTCAACTATAAATCCAACCCCGACAACTTCGGCACCGGAGTTTTTAACAATATCGATTACTTCAAATACAGAACCGCCTGTTGTAACTACATCTTCACAGACTAAAACTTTCTCCCCTTTTTCTAAAGTAAAACCCCTCCTTAATGTAAGCGATTTATCTTCCCTTTCTGCAAAGATCGATCTTTTATTTAACTGGCGGGCTACTTCCTGCCCTACAACAATTCCGCCGATTGCGGGTGCAATTACTGTATCTATGTCTGCCGATTTAAAATGTTCGGCGATCATTGCGCAGATTTTCTCACAATAATCCGGGTACTGCAAAACCTTTGCACATTGGAAATATACATTGCTGTGCCTGCCCGAGGTAAGTAGAAAATGTCCCTTTAATAATGCGCCGGATTTTTCGAAAATCTCGAGTATTTCTTTTTCTCCTCGCTTCGGAGAAGCGTGTTCACTTAAAGCCATTCAACATTCCTGTTCTTGAGTCCCATAACTGTTATTCCTTGGAAAGTTTATCGATAATTGCAGCGAGCTTAAAATCTTTTTCCGTAACGCCGCCTTCACTGTGAGTTGAAATGGTGATTTTAACCTTATTCCAGGAATGCAGAAAAATATCGGGATGATGATTCAATCTTTCTGCTTCGTCGCCGACTTCATTCACGAACCCGAGTGCCTCCTTAAAATCTTTAAACTGGTATTCGCTGTGAATCTGGTTATTATCGAAGCTCCAGTTATCAACGCTTTTCAGATTCTTCATAACTTCCTGCGGGCTTAATAAACTCATCTCGTCTCCATCATCTTATTATTATTCAAAACAAATTTAAATAAAAAAAAGCGTCCCGTAAAGCGGGACGTTTTCCAATTATAAGTATTTTACAAATTAACCAACAGACATGAAGTTTATCACCTATGACAGGCATGTTCCTTGACTGCACAAGACGGTGATCGGGTTAAGCTGCTTGCTATAAGTTTTTTATGGTTTATTTAACTCTTGAAGTAATTTTTGAATCTTTTCTTTTAATTCCGGCAAATCATTCTTTACAGTTTCCCAAACTACTTGAATATTTACTCCAAAATAATCGTGAATAAGTAAGTCTCTCATCCCGCTAATTTCCCGCCAAGGAATTTCTTGTGATCGACTTTTAATTTCAGTAGGTATTTTTTTACTTGCTTCCCCAATAATTTCTATAACTCTAATTAACGCAAATTGTGTCTTTTCATCTTTACTAAAATCTTCATAAGACATTCCATTAATGAAAGCAATACCTTTATTTATTGAATCATAAATGTCATTTAGATAGTCTAAATAATCCCTTTGGGTATTCATACCGCAATAGATTCATTTAAAATATTTTGACCAATCCGTGGCTTCAATGAATCTTTCATCACTAAATCAACATTAAGTTCTAATTTGTCTGATAAATAATTTTTTAATTCAACAAATTTTAATAAGGTTGGCACTTTTGAAAAAGATACAAGTATATCTAAATCGCTATCAATATTTTGTTGACTTCGGACATAAGAACCAAATACTTCTATAGAAGTAACATAATATCTTTGACTAATATGTGGAAGTAAATTTCGAAGTAATAACAATATTTCATTCAAATCTTTTTTCATAAGCAAAAAATGCTACATTTTAGTCACTTATTCAACTAAAATTTAAAAACATACGCTCTTGCAGAACATGCAGAGCAGGTTCTCGCTTTGCGTTGGGTAACCGCGATATTTGATGTTACCGAACTCTTTTCCTCATTTCACATCTTCCATCTTACGTAAACAACTCCCCTTGCCCGTGAGTTTTTAACCTCCACCTGTCTTCACCAGTATGCTCTGCAATGTGTTCAAGTACGCCCAATATTGTCTGCTTCTCAGGAGTTTTGCCATTTTTCAGCAAAGGTAAAATGTATAAAACTATATCATCAAAATGTGGATAGTTGCTTTCTCTTTCCATCCTGCGGAGATAGCTGATAAGAAGCAGTTTAGGAATTTTATAGTTTTTTTCATTTACAAAAAAAATAAAAAAAGCCGGTTCAAACTGATGAACCGGTTTAAAATTAAATTATAAATTTATTCTTTCAGGAACCGTCTGAATCATTTTTATCGTTATGCTCACCTGCAATTTCTTCCTGGAGATTCTCATCGATAAATACCAGGTCTTCCGAAGGAGGAAAATGCTTTGCATTTATTTTTGAACCGTCTTTAAAGCTTCCTCTAAGGATTTCTTCGGCAATCGGATCTTCAACATACTTCTGAATTGCTCTTCTCAAAGGTCTTGCACCATACTTCTGGTCAAATCCTTTTTCCACGAGGAAATTCTTTGCAGTGTCATCGAGAGCAAAGTGCATTTTATTATCTTTAATATTCTTAAAAAGATCGCGAAGCTCTATATCGATGATCTTCAGAATATCTTCCTTCTCCAGACTTCTGAATACAATTGTTTCATCGACCCTGTTAAGAAACTCAGGGTTAAAGAGTCTTTTCATTGCGTCTTCAAGAGTGTTTTTAAGCGAAGCGTATTTATCTTCAGCTTTCTCAGAACCAAAACCGAAAGAACCGATATTCTTTATATCGCGGGCTCCGATGTTCGTAGTCATAATAATTATAGTATTCTTAAAGTCTACTTTCCTTCCGAAAGAATCCGTTAACACGCCGTCATCAAGAACCTGCAGAAGTATGCTGAAAATATCCGGATGAGCCTTTTCAATTTCATCAAACAGAACTACAGAATATGGCTTTCTTCTGACTTTCTCGGTTAATTGTCCGCCTTCTTCATATCCAACGTATCCCGGAGGCGCTCCAACCAATCTTGAAAGTGAAAACTTTTCCATATACTCGCTCATATCGATCCTTACAAGAGCATCTTCACTATCGAATAAATACCTTGCAAGAGCTTTACAAAGCTCGGTTTTACCAACACCTGTAGGTCCGAGAAATATAAAACTGCCAATCGGTCTGTTAGGATTTTTCAAACCTGCTCTTGTTCGCCTTATAGCTTTTGTAAGTTTGGATACTGCTTCATCCTGTCCAACAATTTCTTTCTTTAATGCTTCTTCCATCTTAAGCAATTTTTCAGATTCAGTTTGTGCTACCCTGTTAACCGGTATCCCCGTCATCATTGCAACCACAGTAGCAATATCCTCTTCGCTTACATCATGAACTATATCTTTCGAATTAGTTTCCCAATCTTTTTTAGCTACTTCAAGTTCAGCCTGGAATTTTCTTTCCTTATCTCTTAATCTTGCTGCTTCCTCGTAATCCTGTTTTTTAACCACAGTGGCTTTTTCCTGGCGAACTTTATCAATCATTTCTTCCAGTTCAAGTATATTTGTAGGAACTTCGAAGTTACCCATATGAACTCTCGAACCGGCTTCATCAATAACATCAATTGCTTTATCAGGTAAATGCCTGTCGGTTATATATCTCGAACTTAAACGAACGGCGGACTCGATTGCGTCCTCTGAATATTTAACTCTGTGATGTTCTTCATATTTAAATTTGATATTGTTCAATATCTGGAGAGTTTCGTCGTAATTCGGCGGATCCACCATAACTTTCTGGAACCTTCTGTCGAGTGCGCCATCTGTTTCAATATATTTTCTGTATTCATCAAGAGTGGTTGCGCCAATACATTGAATATCGCCGCGGGCTAACGCCGGCTTAAACATATTCGAAGCATCGAGCGAACCGGAAGCACCACCGGCTCCTACTATTGTATGGAGTTCATCTATAAATAAAATTACATCTCTTGCTTTCTCAAGCTCATTCATAAGGGCTTTCATTCTTTCTTCAAATTGCCCTCTGTATTTTGTACCGGCAACCAGTCCCGCAAGGTCGAGTGTTACAACCCGTTTATCCTGCAAGGTTCTTGGAACTTTCTTTTGTACTATTCTTAAAGCCAGACCTTCTGCAATAGCAGTTTTACCAACTCCCGGCTCACCGATTAAAACAGGGTTGTTTTTCTTTCTCCTGCTGAGAATTTGAGCTACACGCTCTATTTCCTTCTCCCGTCCAACAACCGGATCTAATTTATCTTCTACTGCCAGTTTGGTAAGGTCACGTCCAAAATTGTCGAGCACCGGGGTCTTTGTCCGTTCAACTTTTCTATCCGGAGCCGGAGGCACAGAACCGCCAATATCTTTGGCTCCTTTGCTTGAAAGCATGGCATTCAGCTCTGCCCGTGCAGCATCATAGGTTACACTGAATTGATGTAATATTTGTGTTGCTATATTATCTTCATCTCTTAGAAGAGAGAGTAATAAATGTTCTGTTCCAATTACATCGGCTTTATAAATTTTAGATTCTATTTGTGTAATCTTTAAAACTTTTTCTGCCTGCTTGGTAAGGGGTATATTTCCGATTGTTAATGTACCACCGGATGTTCTGACTGTATCCTCAATTGCCTTTTTCAACTTTATTAAATCACAATCAAGATTACGTAAAATCCTTACGGCAACACCCTGTCCTTCTCTAATAATCCCGAGCAACAGATGCTCGGTACCGATATAATCATGACCAAGCCTTAAAGCTTCTTCACGGCTTAATCTAATAACATCCTGCAGCCTGTCAGAAAAATTTCCATCCATTTAACTTACCTTAATGAGATTTTAAGTAAAAAATACGTTTAAGCATTCGATATTAAATATATAAAGAGACTCGTGCTCAATCAAGATAATGAAATATGCTTCTTTTTATTGATTATGATATAAATACGACTAAATGATATTAACAAAAAAGCTTCTTAAAATCCAATATCCTGAATAGTCTTCACAAAGTCATCACACGTAAGTTACTAAATAAGCTCCTTAATATATAAATAGAGAGGACAATAATTATACCAAAGAGGGGTATTATGGCTCGCCAGTGTAGAGTTTATATTTCCTCCAATTTACCATAAGAAAGATGGCAGTTAGTTACCTTAATATTTTAAATGTATTTTTTGAATGAATTTTGTACTGAAAGAATACATTTACTGCACATTTATTAATACAATGCTTAATTTGCTAAAGAACTAAATTAGTAGTAAAATTAAAAATCAGATCTAAATAATTGGAGTTAACTATGGAAGCTATTACAGGGGTGTCCCTCATTATTATTATAGGAATTATCTTTTTTCTTATTCTTTTTCTTTATTTCGTTCCGCTCGGATTATATATAACAGCATACTTTTCGGGTGTAAAGGTAAAGATCTTTCGTGATTTGATTGGAATGCGATTAAGAAAAGTACCTCCAGTACACATTGTAAGAAGTTTAATAACAGCTACAAAAGCAGGTATTAAGGTTGAACAGGGAAAACTGGAAGCACATTTTCTTGCAGGAGGTAATGTTATTAAAGTTATTAATGCTTTAGTCTCTGCAGATAAAGCAAACCTGGGCTTAACTTTT
>Ga0154475_1026_pt1 | contig 8199 bp, 10 predicted proteins | sample RifGroC2_FD_115954 | JGI IMG/M metagenome (GOLD analysis project Ga0154475, IMG submission 115954) | Ignavibacteria bacterium GWC2_36_12 | reverse complement strand
TGGCTTGGATACGGAGAAAGAGCAAAGATGGGAAAAATATTTAATAATCTTGTTTCATCAGGAAAAGTAAAGGCACCAATTGTAATCGGAAGAGACCATCTTGATTGTGGATCTGTTGCTTCCCCAAACAGGGAAACTGAAGATATGAAAGACGGCAGCGATGCAATAGCAGACTGGCCAATACTTAATGCACTTTTAAATGTAACTGGTGGTGCGAGCTGGGTTTCTGTTCATCATGGCGGCGGAGTGGGAATAGGGAAATCAATTCATGCAGGAATGGTTATAGTTGCCGACGGAACTAAAGAAGCAGAAGAAAGACTCGAGCGGGTTCTTACCTATGATCCGGGAATGGGTATTGTCAGACACGCGGATGCTGGTTACGAAAAAGCAATAGAAAACGCTAAAACAATGGGCGTAAAAATTCCAATGTTAAAAAATTGAAGGGGCACTAAAAATGAAAGTCTTAATAGCAGATAATTTTCCAAATCAATACGTAGAAAAAATTAAATCACATGTTAAAGAAGTTATATTCGAACCAAAGCTGAAAGAGAATGATCTCCAAAATCATATTAAAGGAATTGATATTCTTGTGGTTCGGTCAACTGTAGTAAATGCAGAATGCATCGAAAAATCAGATCGCTTAAGCCTGATAATAAGAGCAGGAGCCGGTGTAAATACAATAGACATTAAATCGGCAAACAAAAAAGGAATTTATATTACAAATTGCCCGGGCAAAAATAGTATCGCAGTAGCAGAGCTCGCTATGGGATTAATTTGCGCTATAGACAGAAGGATTCCCGACAATGTTATTGATTTCAGAAACGGGAAATGGAACAAGGCTCTTTACTCAAAAGCTGACGGCTTAGCCGGTAAAACACTTGGTGTAGTTGGTACAGGTCAAATTGGTTCTGAATTAATTAAAAGAGCCAAAGCTTTTGGACTTAATATTATTGCCTGGTCAAGGTCATTAACAGATAAAAAAGCAGAGGAGATAGAAATCGAAAGAGCCGCATCTCTTGAAGAACTTTTCAGTAGCTCTGATATTATATCTGTGCATCTCGCACAAACAGCAGAGACTAAAAAAATTATTTCTAAAGAACTCATTAGTAAATTAAAAAAAGGCGCTTACTTCATTAATACGGCAAGAGCCGGAGTTGTTGATGAGACTGCTCTTATTGAAGCAGCTAAAAGCGGCAACATCTTTCTTGGACTTGATGTTTTTAATAATGAACCTGAAGGAAAAGAAGGTGAATTATCAACTCCCATTCGCGAGTTACCAAATGTGTATTTAACCCACCATATTGGAGCTTCAACGGAACAAGCTCAAAATGCCGTTGCTGAAGAAACCTGCAATATAATTGCCGACTATGTTAATGCTGGAGTAATAAGAAACTGGGTAAACAGGATAAAACAATCGCCCGCCAAGTATCAGCTTGTTGTAAGACATTATGATAAGCCTGGCGTTCTTGCAAGAGTATTAAGATTATTAAGTGAAGAAAAAATAAACGCACAGGAAATGGAAAATGTAATTTTTGATGATGCTCTTACTGCCTGCTGCACAATAAAGCTCGATTCCCAGCCAACTGAAAAAACTATAAAGGAAATAGAATCTGCGAAAGAAGAAATTATTAATCTTACGTTGATAGAGCTTTAAATATATTTTATTTCCACAATGTCAGTAACTATCCCGTGAAAATAAGGAAGTCTTAATATCTGGTTAATACCCTCAACATCCTGGTCATCAAATTTCAGAACAAGTGAAGAAATATTTGATTTAATATATTCTTCAGATGCCTGTGAAATTTTCTTATCAAAATTACCCTTCTCAACTTTGTTGTAAACAAGAGAATCGATGTTTTTAATTTCCTTGATGAAGTTCCCTAATACTTCTTTTTCTTTAGAAGCAAAAACATAATTCACAAAGGGGAAAGAAAATGTTTCTATCATTGATTCCGCAAAGCTGATTCCTTTGCTCAATCTTACTTTGACAAAATTTTCGTCACCAGCAATAAGAAGATTCCTACTTTCCTGTTTATTAAGATGAGTAGTTATTTCAATCTGGATATCGCTACCGTACATCTCCTTAAATAAAATCCTTGAAAGAACAGCTTCCTGGGAAGAAATATCTCCATATAGTGTAAGTTTTTCAACCGATCTTTGCTCCCCCTGGTAATACAAATAAGAATTGCAAAGTGTTCCTTCAAATGAAATCCCCAGTTTTGACGAGACAAACAAATCTTTATGAGTCAGCAAATCCATCACCGGTATTAAACCGACTGATGAATCAACGTTTATTATACTTTGAGTTATTTGAGATGACGGAAGAAAAGATATTTGTTTAAGCTGTTCAGCTGAAAGGCAGGAAGAAATAATCCTTGAAAAAATATTATCGGGAAGTATGATATTCATAAAAGTTCAAGTGCAGGTTCAAGAGTAAGAGTAAGTGCAGGTTCAAGAAAATTTAAAGATAGATTAAAGATTCAAAGAATTTCTAAATTTTTTAATCTTTTAATCTTATATCTTCTTGAACTTACACTTGAACCCCGATAGTCATCGGGGCAGGCTTGTTTCATTCTTTTCCTTTAATACGGGCAGCCTTACCGGAGAGGTTTCTCAGGTAGTAAAGTTTTGCTCTCCTTACATTTCCTTCCTTTATCATTTCTATTTTTGCAATTTTGGGAGAGTAAAGAGGAAATATTCTTTCAACGCCTACGCCGCTTGAGATTTTGCGCACAGTAAAAGTTTTGTTTATACCGTGTCCTCTAACGCTTATAACATCTCCTTCAAAAGGCTGGATTCTTTCCTTGTCGCCTTCAATAACGCGGACATGGACTTTAATATGATCCCCCGGATTAAACCTGGGAATATCAGACTTAACCTGGTCTGGAATTATTTTATTTATATCAACCATTATTTTCTCCATTATTTATTAAAATCTTCCCATCTGTTAGTTAAAATTTCAGATTGTTCTTCTTTCCATTTTTTAATTTCTTTATCATTACCCGATAGGAGAACATCAGGAACTTTCATTCCTTTGTACTCGGCAGGTCTCGTAAAATTAGGAGCTTCGATTTTTTCTCCATCCTGGAAAGAGTCATTCAAAGCCGATTCGCTATCATTAAGAACGCCCGGGATTAACCTGATTATTGCATCGATCATCATCAATGCAGGAAGTTCGCCTCCAGTAACAATAAAATTACCAATTGAATATTCATCTGTTGCAAATCTTTTACGCACTCTGTCATCAAGATCCTTATAATGTCCCGTCACAAAAATTATATTTTTAGCAAGCGAGAGTTTATTTGCAATTTTCTGATCGAATAATTTACCTCCCGGGGAAGTAAAAATAATTTTGTCGTAAGCTCTCTCTTTCAATAGTTTTTCAATACATTCAAAGAACGGCTCCGGCTTAAGAACCATTCCCGCTCCACCGCCAAAGGGTTTATCGTCAATCTGTTTATGCTTATTAAAAGCATAATCTCTTAAGTTATGAACGTGAATTTCTACTTTACCTTTGTCCTGTGCTCTTTTAATTATGCTCGTCTTAAGCGGACTAACCAACAGATCGGGTACGGCAGATATTATATCAATCCTCATCGTCTTCATACAGTTCCTTCCCCGGCTTAAGCTTGAGTAGTTTTTCTGCGGGGTCAAAATGTTCGATGTAATCCTGGATAGCCGGAATTAGAATCTCCTCTCCCTGTTGGTTTTCTATAACATATACATCATTTGCAGGGAATGAAACCACATTCTTGATCTCTCCGATCTCAACATTATTTCTAAGAACTCTGCTTCCTATCAAATCGTGTATAAAAAAATAATTTGCGGGAAGCTTAATTAATTCTTCACTATCTACAAAAATCTCTTTACCTGCCAGAACTTCCACATCTTTTTCACTGTCAAAATTCCTGAACTTAAATAAATAAGTGTTCCCGGAATTTTTCACCTTATTTATAAAGAATTCTTTTTTCTCGCCGAAAAAATCCAAATAGACTTTCTTAAGCGTTAAAAAATGCTCCGGAAAATCTGTGAAAGAAGAAACTTTTACAAAACCATCCTTGCCAAATCCCGAAACAATTTTAGCTACAAGGTAGTACTCTTTCACTTAAAACCGGTATCAAATCCTTAATCTAAAATTTCCAGAATTGCTCTTTTACCTTCTTTAGCAGCAATTGCTGTTAACAAGGTTCTCATAGCCTGAGCCGTCTTTCCTTGTTTGCCTATGACTTTCCCCACATCGTCAGCCTGAACCTTAAGCGAAAGGACGACCTTTTTCTCTTCCGGTGTCTTTTCTTCTACTTCCACAACATCGGGATTATCAACAAGATGCTTAGCAATGAATTCTATGAATTCTTTCATAGAAGAAGCCTCCTATATTAGAGACAGGGAGTTTATGAATTTATGTACAGAAAAATTTGACGGACAAAAGATTTTATTCTTTCGGAGTCGAACCTTCTTCAGAAGCGCCCTGAACTTCTGCTGTACTCTGTTCATTATTTTCATCTTTTTTAACTACTTCGCTTTGTTGTTCAGAACCGGCAGATTTTTTCGATTTCTTTTTTGTCGTCCTGGTTTTTAGTTTAGCCTCTTGCAACTTCTCCCAGTTTTCCATCTCGGAATTAATCTGTTCGGCATTCAAACCACGCCGTGAAAGCTCACGCTTCAATGTAATTCCTTTTTGCCTTAGCAAACTTTTTACCGTGTCAGTCGGCTGAGCACCTTTATCAAGCCAGTATAAAACCCTGTCTTCTTTTATATCAACAGTATGAGGTTTTGTTAAAGGATTATAAAGACCAACAGCTTCGAGAAATTTACCATCACGCGGTGATCTCGAATCGGCAGCCACGACTTTATACACAGGTTGCTTCTTTTTACCCATTCTTCTCAATCTTAATTTAACTGACAATTATTTTATCCTCCGATTTTTTCTAATTAAACTTCATGTTATTAAATAAAGAACCTTTTTTCGATAATTGACCTATCATCTTCTGCATTTCATTAAACTGTTTGATTAAGCGGTTTATATCCTGAACTGAAGTACCACTTCCTTTTGCAATTCTTTTACGCCGTGAGCCGTTAAGAATCTTTGGAGCTGATCTTTCTTCAGAAGTCATTGAATTAATGATCGCTTCGACTTTAACAAATGCCTTGTCATCAATATTAATATTTTTCACTTGCTGACCTATGCCCGGAATCATCCCTATTATTGATGAGAGCGAGCCCATTTTCTTGATTACTTTAATTTGCTTAAGAAAATCATCAAAATCAAATTTATTTTTGCGTAATTTTTCTTCCAGTTTTTTAGCTTCGACATCATCAATAGTTTCCTGCGCCTTTTCAACCAGGGATACAATATCTCCCTTTCCAAGTATGCGTGAAGCAAGCCTTTCCGGGTAAAAAATCTCTAAATCGCTTAATTTTTCACCATTACTAATAAATTTAATAGGTTTTCCAACAACCGATCTTATTGAAAGAGCTGCACCTCCTCTTGCATCGCCATCTAATTTTGTAAGCACTATCCCGTCATAATTAACTCCCTCGTTGAAAGCTTTTGCGGAATTTACGGCATCCTGCCCGGTCATAGAGTCAACTATAAACAAAGTCTCGGCTGGCTTCGCCAGTTCCTTAATTTCAGCAATTTCATTCATCATTTCTTCATTAACATGAAGTCTTCCTGCGGTATCGATAATTACTGTGTTAATGTGATTCTCTTTTGCATACGACAGAGATTGAGTCACAGTTTTAATTGCGTCCCTTTCTTCCAAAGAAAAAACAGGAACATTTACCTGGCTTCCAAGCAATTTTAATTGCTCAATAGCAGCAGGTCTGTAAATATCCGCAGCAACAAGTAATGTTTTTCTTCCTTTGTCCTTTAGCTTTTTAGCGAGTTTTGCGCTAAACGTTGTCTTGCCGGACCCTTGTAAACCAACAACCATAATTACAGTAATCCCAGAAGGGTTAAGCCTCAATTCAGTCTGATCGCCACCAAGAAGAATTGTCAGCTCATCAAAAATTATTTTAGTTATAAGCTGTCCGGGAGTGACAGATGCAATAACTTCTTTGCCCAAAGCTTTTGAGGAAACATTTTCAATAAATACTTTGGCAACTTTAAAATTTACGTCGGCATCTAGCAACACACGGCGTATTTCTCTTAAAGTATCGGAAATATTTTTTTCGGTGAGCCTTCCCTGCCCCCGTATTTTTTTAAGAGCTACATCCAGTTTAAGTGATAAATCTTCGAACATCCTTCTACATTATCTTTCTTTGTACATCGTTTCTTAATTTGCTTTAAGAGCATTTGCCCCGGAAACAATTTCAAGTATTTCTTTTGTAATTGCTGCCTGACGTTCTTTGTTATACTTTATTTGTAGTGTTCGTATAAGTTCCTGGGCATTGGTTGTTGCATTATCCATCGCAGTCATTCTCGCCCCTAATTCGGCAGCATTCGATTCAAGTAAAATTCTCCAGATCTGTGCTTTGAGATGTTTCGGAAGAAGGTAATTGAAAATAGATTTCTGATCGGGTTCATAAATATAATTAGGCTTTAGCTTACCTTCTTCAGAATTATCTTTTAAAATGGGCACAGGCAGAAATTGTTCTATAACGATCTTCTGTTGAATTATAGATTTAAACTCGTTATAGATGACAACAATCTTATCGAACATGCCGTTTAAATACATTCCAATAATTTCTTTTGATATGGACAATGCGGAAACATATTGCAGTGTATTAAAAATACCAACAGATTTGCCTGCTAAATTATAATTGCTCTTGCTGAAGAAATCGAATCCTTTTTTTCCCACACAGAAGACTGATGCATTGACAATCTCGTTCTTTAATTCTTCGGTAAGGTACCTTCCGGTCTCTTTTATTATGTTGGTGTTAAAAGCACCACAAAGTCCCCTGTCAGCAGTAACCACAATAACAGCAACATTATTAGCTTCTTTTGCAGCTATATAAGGATTATTAATTATATCATCTTCCGTTACAAGGTGAGAAAGCATGGTAGAAATTTTTCTTGCGTAAGGGCGGGCATTTAAAATATTTTCCTGTGCTCTTCTTAATTTGGCGGCAGCAACCATTTTCATTGCCTTTGTAATTTGCTGCGTATTTTGAACGCCTTTAATTCTTCGCTTTATATCTCTTAAAGTAGCCATTAATAATTATCAGGAATTCTTTTTAAACACAGCTAAAAATTCTTCGGCAACTTTTTTAATTTCGCCAATAATTTCCTCGCTGATGTTTTTATCTTTTTTAATTGACATAAAAACATTGTCGTATTTTACTTCAATATACTCCAATATTTCTTTTTCAAATCTTTTAACGTCATGAACAGAAATAGTATCAAGATAACCGTTTGTGCCAAGGTAAATAACGACAACCTGCCTTTCTACGAGCAAAGGAGAATATTGATTCTGCTTAAGTAATTCTACAAGTCGTGAACCTTTGGCAAGAGTACGCAACGTAATTTTATCAAGATCGGAACCAAACTTTGAAAAAGCTTCGAGCTCTCTGAATTGGGCAAGATCAGTTCTTAAGGAACCGGCTACCTTTTTCATTGCTTTTATCTGAGCATTGCCGCCAACCCGCGAAACGGAAATTCCAACGTTGATTGCAGGACGAACACCGGCATTGAACAAATTTGATTCAAGATAAATTTGTCCATCGGTAATTGAAATAACATTTGTAGGTATATAAGCAGAAACGTCACCCTGTTGCGTCTCGATTATCGGTAGAGCTGTTAAACTTCCCCCGCCAAGGTCATCACTAAGTTTGGATGCTCTTTCCAACAACCTTGAATGTAAATAGAAAACATCGCCGGGATAGCTTCTCGTCCCGGTGGTCTCCTGAGCAACAAAGATAATTCTCTGTATGAAGCTGCCTGTTTTGAAAGATCGTCGTAAATGACCAAAGCATGCTTACCATTGTCCCTAAAATATTCGCCTAAACTTGCACCTGCGTAGGGAGCAATAAACTGAAGGGGTGAAGGTTCGGAAGCAGAAGCAGATATTACAGTAGTATAATCCATTGCTTCATGTTCACGCAGTTTAGCTACTACTTGTGCAATGGTAGAGCTTTTCTGACCAATAGCTACATAAACGCAGTAGACAGGTTTTATACCTAACTCGGCAGCTTCAGCAGTATGTGTATATTTTTGATTTATAATTGCATCAATTGCTATAGCAGTTTTACCTGTTT
>Ga0154475_1138_pt2 | contig 8298 bp, 6 predicted proteins | sample RifGroC2_FD_115954 | JGI IMG/M metagenome (GOLD analysis project Ga0154475, IMG submission 115954) | Ignavibacteria bacterium GWC2_36_12 | reverse complement strand
TGCATGGTTTAATGCCTCTGAATTAGGATCATATACCATTACTTGTGCAGAATATTGCGGGTTAAATCATTGGGACATGCGGACTAAAGTTGTCGTCTTACCAATTCAGAATTTCAATTACTGGCTTGAGAACAAAGCCAAACTTAAGAATGTGAATGAACAAACCGTTTCAACAAAAAAGGATTCTGTTTCGAATTAATTCTTATAACAAATTGCGAAACAAAATTAACATATTATTTGAGTTGACTAAAATCAGGATAACATTGTTTGTTACTGTTACAACTGCTTTTGGTTATATCTGTGCAAGCAGAGAAATAAATGCCGGATTAATAGCACCGCTTTTGGGAATTCTTTTTCTTGCTTGTGGAAGTGCGGTCATCAATCATTACCAGGAAAGAAAGACAGATGCTTTAATGGATAGAACCAAAAACAGACCGATTCCTTCCGGCAGAATATCTCTAGCTAACGCATTAATTATTGCTGTCCTACTCGCTTTTACCGGTGCGTTGATACTTTGGTTTAGTTCGGGTTTGCTTGCTCTATCTTTGGCGCTTCTTAATCTGGTATGGTATAATGGAGTTTATACACCCCTTAAAAAGATTAATCCTTTAGCAATTATTCCCGGCTCACTCGTTGGTGCAATACCTCCTGCGGTTGGATGGGTTGCTGCCGGGGGTAATATATTTGATCCCGGGATTTTAATTATATCTTTCTTTTTCTTTATCTGGCAGATTCCTCATTTTTGGCTATTGTTGCTTGTACTTGATAAAGATTATCAACAGGCTGGATTTCCAACTTTAACAAAAATTTTTACTCACGAACAGCTAACAAGAATTACATTTATTTGGATTATGGCAACGGTTGTTACCGGGGTAATCATCCCTTTATTTGGTTTGATAAAATTCCCTGTTATAAATTTTACTCTCTTAGCAGCAGGAATCTGGCTTAGCTGGAATGCTTTTAAGCTACTCAGAAAAACGACTAATGCATTATCGTTCAGGTTTGCGTTCAGGGAAATAAATGTTTTTGCGCTCGTAATTATTATTCTTTTATCAATTGATAAACTTGTAATTTGAAAATAGAACATTTCGGGAAAGTAAATGGAATTTATAGATAGTTTAGTTCTGCCGCAGTCATCGGAACACATTGAACTTCTGCATTACATGTTAATGCTTGTCTTGTTTCTCTTTATTCCTTTTATAAGCATTATTTTCGGCGGGACAACTTTGTCTCTCTATTTCAGGAAAAAAGGCATTGATGAGAACAATCATATTTATTTAAAGTTTGCTAAAGATATTATCGAGATGCTGACAATTAACAAGAGCATCGGCATCATACTCGGTATTGTTCCATTACTAACGGCTATTCTTGTTTATGCCCAGTTGCTGCATACGGCTAAGGTTTCGGTTATATCATATTTAACTATCTCTTTCTTTCTTACGATCATTAGCATTATTCTTATTTACACATACAGATATTCACTTTCTTTCAAAAATATTTTCGATTCTATAAAAGATCAGGATTCAAACGATCCGGAACTGAAAGAAGAAATAAAGAAATTTAAAAAAGGGAACCAGAGCCTAAGCTCAAAATCAGGCATGTACGGACACATTTTCCTCTTCATATCTCTGTGGATATTTATTGCTGCTGTTACACTTGCCACTTATACAAGCGACTGGGGAAATGAGAATTTATTCTCTCTTCTTTTCTCCTGGAAAGTACTGTCTCGCTTTATACATTTTATTGCAGCCGCTTTTGCTTTAACCGGCGGAGCAATATTATTCGGATTCTTTTACTGGGAAGGCGGGAGAAAAAATTTAAGTGACGATTATAAGGACTTTGTCAGAAGAATTTCGATAAGAATAACCTTAACAGCATCTTTGTTTCAGCCCTTATTTTTACTATTAAATTTATTTGCTTTACCGAATGAAGCTTTGTCGGCTTCTGTTTTTGGTTATTCGTTTCTTGCACTTTTCCTTCTTTTCCTTGCGTATCATTATTTATACGCAATGATAAAGCAATCAACCAGCAGGTTTAGCGGACACGTATTTTATGTTTTATTGTTTACTTTATTGGCATTAATAATCAAAGACCAGTTAGCTATGGGAAATGCGACTGTAAAACAATCAGTGATTCTGAATGCACAGTTTGTAAAATACCTGGCAGAACTAAAAGGAACCGGCGAAGGTGCAGAGAAGTTGAGCGGTGAAGAAATATACCAGGTAAGATGCTCTTCTTGCCATGCATTCGACAGGAGAATTGTTGGTCCGCCCCACAATGAAGTAGTTCCAAAATACGAAGGGAAGAAAGAACAACTTGTAGCTTTTATCAGGAATCCCATAAAAGTAAACCCTGCATATCCTCCCATGCCAAATCCGGGGCTAAAGCCCGCCGAAGCTGATGCTATTGCTACTTACCTTTTAGATCATTTTAAAAAGAAGTAGCAAAGAATTATTACAGAATTGCAAACACTTCCCTCTGTCTCTCACCACCTGTAGCAATTACTTCTTTGTCAGGAGATATATAAACATCTATTTCGCTTCTTACACCGAAATCTCCGGTTAAATAAATTCCCGGTTCTATTGAAAATGATGTTGATGGAAACAGAAGTCTTTCATCTTTGGTTTCAAAATCGTCCATGTGTGCGCCGCTTCCGTGCAGGTCTGTAGTTATTGAATGTCCTGTACGGTGAATAAAATAATCGCCGTAGCCCGCATCTCTTATTATATTTCTTGAAACGTCGTCAACTTCGTAACCTCGAATTTCTTTCTCTTCCTTAAAGCGGGTCTGAACAAGCTTAAAAGCTTCATCTCTTGCATTTGCAACAATGTTAAAGATTTTTTTGTATTTATCGGGAACGGTTTTACCGACAAATCCAACCCATGTAATATCAGCCCAAACTGCATCAGGTTTATTAACTTTTGCCCACAAATCAATTAAGACAAAGTCCTCTTTCTTAATCGGTTTGAAAATATCTTTTTCGGGGCTGTAATGGGGATTGGCAGAATTTTCATTAACGCCCACAATCGGAGGGTAATCTGTGAAATATTTTCTTTTAGCAAATTCATTCATTATAAACTGTTGAACATCATATTCGGTAAGATTACGATTCGCTGATATTTCATTCTTAATAAAATCAAATGATAGCTTAACAATGTCTGTTAATGCGGCAGCAACAGGTTTGTTTTCCTCGAACTGTTCTTTAGTCCAGACAGCATCGAACATTGAAATCAGATCGCCGCTGCTTACAATTTCAACTCCAAAAGATTTCATCAGTTCTATTGTTCCGGCATCTACTCTGGACACGTAAGGTATTGCATTCAACGGGGAATATTCCATCGCAACTTTTTTAATGTTTCTCAAAGTGTTTGAGAGATGACCGGTAAGTGATGCGTGGCTTGAATAAGTAAATTTTTTACCCGGCAAATGATCAAGATGTCCTGCTTCAATACCGTTGACTATTTTTACAGGCTCACCCTTCTTTGGCACCAGGTAGTAAAATCTTCTTGTCAGATGACTATCCCTGGGTATATCAAGAATGTTTAACGCAAGATCATTGCTTCTGCGAAAATCAAAGAATAGCCAGCCATCAAGATTTGTTTCGTTTAGTATCTTTTGAATTTTTTCGAGATTGAATTTGCCCATTAATACTCCTTAAGAAATTCATAAGAGAATCAGCAGATTACTTAATAAAATAATGACACGATATTGATTATCAAAAATATCCAATTTCTTTGCTAAAAATAGTATAAATATTCATCAGATGTTTTGAAGAGATTTTTCTTTTAATTTATTTAATAATAAATTCTATTATACGATAAAGGTAAAAAATTATTAGCGGAAAAATTATGTATAAATTCTTAGGGACATATAATGTTATTCCTTCCCTGCCGGAAAATCTTGAACATTTGAGAGAGATTGCTCATAATCTTCATTGGACATGGAATCCCAATTCGCGTGAGCTCTTCAGAAGATTGGATAGAGAACTTTGGGAAGAAACAAATCATAACCCGGTAATGGTTCTGGGGAATGTTAGCCAGGAACGGCTCGAAGAAGTTTCTCATGATGATGGATTCAAAGCACACCTTGAGAGAGTGCATAAATATCTGCAGGAATATTTAAACACCAAAACATGGTACGACAAAAATTATAATTACCCGAAAGATTTTAACATTATTTATTTTTCTGCAGAGTTCGGGTTAACCGAATGCCTTCAAACATACAGCGGCGGTTTAGGAGTTTTGGCTGGGGACCATCTTAAAGCATCAAGTGATTTGGGTATTCCTTTAATCGGGATAGGACTGCTATACAGGGAAGGTTATTTTCAGCAATATTTAAATTCTGATGGCTGGCAGCATGAAAGATATGAACTGAATGACTTTAATAATCTCCCGATGAAACTTGTGATGAATAAAAATGAGCCTTTTACCCTTTCTGTAAAATATGCTTCCAAAGAGGTTTTCTTCCAGGTGTGGAAAATTGATGTTGGAAGAGTTCCTCTCTACCTGCTCGATACAAATGTTTCCCAAAATTCTGAACAAGACAAAAAAATTACCAGGGCTTTATACGGAGGAAATATTGAAACAAGGATAGAGCAGGAAATAATTCTTGGCATCGGGGGAATCAAAACTATGATTGCCCTTGGTATTCACCCGATGGTTTGCCATATGAATGAAGGACATTCCGCTTTTATGGCACTTGAAAGGATGAGATACCTGATACATGAAGATGGTTTAAGCTATAAAGAGGCTAAAGAAATAGGATTCTATTCAAATATATTTACTACACACACGCCTGTTCCGGCAGGCATCGATGTATTCTCAAATGAGCTTGTAGAAAAATATCTTGGTAGCTTTTATAAGAATGAACTCAAAATAAGTGATAAAGAATTTTACTCGCTGGGCACTATTAATATCGGTAAAGAATCTTCTATGTTTAACATGGCACACCTTGCGATGAACACTGCCGGTTACGTAAATGGTGTGAGCAAACTTCATGGTTCGGTTTCCAAAAAGATGTGGGTATCAGGCTATAAGGATGTTCCTTTTAATGAAATACCCATTTCTTATGTAACTAATGGTGTACATATCAGGTCGCACATTTCCCGTGAAATTGAGGACCTTTTAGTTCAGTATATTGGAGAAAACTGGGCTAATAATCCGGCGTCGGAAGAATTATGGAAAAGGATTGATAAAATTCCGGATGAAGAGCTATGGAGAACTCATGAAAGGCGAAGGGAAAGGCTCGTTGCGTTTGCACGCAGGCGTCTTGCAAAACAAATAAAAGATAGAGGAGGCAGCCAGGCTGAAATGTCTGCAGCTGCAGAAGTGCTTGATCCGCATGCACTGACAATCGGTTTTGCCAGAAGGTTTGCAAGTTATAAAAGAGCTACTTTAATTTTTAGAGATGTCGAAAGATTGGCAGATATCATCAACAATAAATTACAGCCTGTTCAATTTATTATGGCAGGAAAAGCACACCCAAAGGATGAAGACGGGAAGAGATTGATCCAGGAGATTTTCCAGATTACTAAAGAAGAAAGATTCCGGAGGAAAATAGTCTTTATTGAAAATTATGATATGAATGTTGCAAGATATATGGTTGAAGGATGCGACATCTGGCTTAATAATCCTCGCAGACCTTTGGAGGCAAGCGGAACATCCGGGATGAAAGTAATTGCAAACGGTGGTTTGAACTTCAGCGTTCTTGATGGCTGGTGGGATGAAGGATTTGATGCCGAAGTCGGTTGGAAAATTGGTAGCGGTGAAGAATATTCAGATACCGATTACCAGGATGAAGTTGAATCGAGACAGTTGTATCATACTCTCGAATCGCAGATCGTTTCATTGTTTTATTCAAGAGGAGAAGATTTATTACCACGCGGATGGATTACTAAAGTAAAAAATTCGATGAAGAAACTGGGGCATTTCTTTAATACTCACAGGATGGTTCAGGAATATTTCGATAAATTTTATTTACCTTCTTACGACAAAAGAATCGAATTGCAAAAGAATAAATGGAGTGAAGCAGTTCAATTGGCAAAATGGAAGGAGAAGATCAGGAAAAACTGGTCGCAGGTTAAAGTTGAAAAGGTTAATACCGGGAAAAATTCCAAACCGATTTTTGTCGGGGAAGAATTTCCTGTCGATGCTGAGATTAACCTTGGCAATTTGTTACAGGAAGATGTGGAAGTGCAGCTTTATTTTGGTCCTGTTGAAAAGCAGGATGATCCCGGGTTCAACTCAACTGTTGTTATGAAACCTAATAGTAAAAATTCCGGTAACGGAGTTATACATTATAAAGGAAATATTGTTACGCAGCACAGTGGGCAACAAGGCTATACGATAAGAATTCTTCCCAAGAATCCATTACTTGTTAGTCCTTTTGAGGTCGGGGTTGTTTACTGGGCTAGTGAACAATAATCTGCTCAAATATTTCTGCAAATTTATAAAAGAGGTTGTTCCCAAGCCTCTTTTTTATATTCGATGTAAAATCAATTTTATCTTTGGAATCGAAAAACGTTTTTATTCCATTGGCTAATGCAATAACAGATTCAGGATCAACAAGAAAACCCGTTTCTCCGTCATCAACAAATTCTTTTAAACCTCCGACCTTTGTAGCTACAACCGGTTTTAAGAAAGAATAGCTTACGTTTAATACTGCACTTTGAGTAGCACTTCTGTAAGGAAGAATTACTAAATCGGACATTCCGTAATACAAACCTACTTCTTCATTTTTTACAAACCTGTTTAAAACTTTAACGATATTATCAAGCTTTAATTCTTTTATAAGATTTTGGTAGGATGAAGGATCATCATAAAATTCACCAACAATTAAAAGCTTAACATCGGGATTTGAAGAAATTACAGAGGGCATTGCTTTAATAAGAATGTCGAGTCCTTTATACTTTCTTACGTAGCCAAAGAAAAGCAAAATCCTATCATCCTTAAAGCCAAGGTTTTTCCTTTCCTCATTGATTGCAGATTCATCAGGCAATTTGTATAAATCGAAGGTGGGCAGTTCAGCTCTGTAAATTTTTTTGTCAGCAGAAATACTTTTCAAATCCTCTTCCACAATTTGAGATAACGCTATAAAGTAGTTTGCATTTCTCAATCCAAGTTTTGTGAGGAAAGAATCTATGTATCTTGTTTCGTGTGAGATGAAGTTTTCAGTTATAAAAACTATTCTTTCTTTATATCGCTTTTTTATGAAAAGGGAAATAAAAAAATGACAGATACCAAAAAACGGTTGCCACCAATCGAATACAACAAGATCGGCTTTTTCTTGTTTAATTTTATTTGCAGTTTTTATCCAGTTTAACGGCGAAACTGAATTAACGATTCTTTCATTAGGAACAATAAATTTGCTGGTAGCACTTTCATCGTATTGAGTTTTGCCTGGAAAAAGAAAAGAGGGGTAGAGAAGCTTATAATTATAAATCTTTATTTCAAATTTATCTTTTAAGCTGTTATAAAGATAAGAAACAAATGTCGAGGGACCGCCACGGTAAGGATAAGCAGGACCAATAATTATTATTTTCTTTTTCCGATTCATCAATTAAAAATAAATAAAAAAGGGGAGAGCATAAAGGATTCTTTTTTGTTAAGTGAGGCTCACGTTATAGTAACCTCGCTTTAGAAGGCAATCTATTTTTCTGTTACGAAGTGGGAATCTGCCTCAAAAGCATTTTGGCTGTCACACTGAGCTTGTCGAAGTGTGAATTTGATTTTAAATGTCGGTCTTCGACTAGCTCAGACTGACAAATTAAGACTTTTGGGACAGCCTCGCGGTTCGTGACAGCGGGGAATTATCTCTTGAAGTAAAAAAGAAATGATACAGCTAAATCAACGTTTTAATAAATATCTTCATCGGTTTCTTCACTCTCATCTTCCTGCGTCATCGTAAATATTGAGCTAAGCATATCTTTAAATTGTAGCCCATTCTCCAAACGGAATTTACTCAACATAGAATATTCAGCTAAGCCGTGAAGCACAAACTCCATCAAAAGAAGATTATCCTTGCCGTTTATAGCGGGCTGGTATTTTTTTACAATTTCTTTCAGACCGGGAATTTTTGCTAATGTAATCTCATATTCTTTATCTGAGACTGTATTAAGTATATCGACTTTGTTTCCCTTGTTAAACCAGCTTGTTATAGAGTTATACGGGTTTGGCTCTTGCGTAGATTGCTCAGGCTGATTCTTTACACGATTAATTTGAGGATCTTTTCGTTTTACTTTATCCGGTGAAGGAAAATAATTATTAAACAAATTTCTTATGGCTTTACTGATGAGAATGT
>Ga0154475_1086_pt6 | contig 10408 bp, 9 predicted proteins | sample RifGroC2_FD_115954 | JGI IMG/M metagenome (GOLD analysis project Ga0154475, IMG submission 115954) | Ignavibacteria bacterium GWC2_36_12 | reverse complement strand
GTACCGCAGCATCCTCCAATAATATTTGCAAACCCGCTCGAAACGAAATCTTCAATCATCCCAGACGTTGTCGTGGGAGATTCATCGTATTCGCCCATTTCGTTTGGAAGACCGGCATTCGGATAAACGCTTACAAAGAACGGCGCTTTATCTGAAAGCTCTTGTATAAATGGTCTCATCTGTTTCGCGCCCAAAGCACAATTTAATCCCGCACAAAGAAGATTTTTTGTGTGGGATATAGAAATTAAAAATGCTTCTGTCGTCTGACCGGATAATGTTCTTCCACTCTGATCCACTATTGTACCCGATACGATAATTGGAATATCTTTTTTTATTTCCCGGCAATATTCCTCGACAGCATAAATAGAAGCTTTTGCATTAAGAGTATCATAAACAGTTTCAATTAATAAAATATCAACGCCGCCTTCCACAAGACCTTTTGTCTCCTCATAATAGGCTTCCATTATATTATCGAAAGTAACCGAACGATAACCGGGATCGCTTACCTTCGGAGAGAGAGAAAGTGTTTTGTTTGTTGGTCCCAGCGCCCCGGCGATGAAACGGGGCTTACTGTTTTGATTTTCCTTAATGAATTCTTCGACGGCTTCTCTTGCAATTTTCGCTGCCTGGTAATTTAATTCATAAGCAAGATGCCCAAGTTTATAATCTGCCTGCGATATAGCATTCGAATTAAAAGTATTTGTTTCAATTATATCTGAACCGGCAGCCAGATAAGCTTTATGAATTTCCTTAATAATTTCAGGTTTTGTTATACTTAAAAGATCGTTGTTTCCCTTTAGATCATGCAAATGATTTTTAAACCTCTCCCCTCTGAAATCTTCTTCCGATAATTTATAACGCTGTATCATGGTGCCCATTGCGCCATCAAGAACAAGGATTCGCTCTTTTAATAACTTGCTTAATATTTCAAATGTTCTATTCATAATTAAAATTTAACCAGAAAAAATCATACCCGAATCGTACCTGCCGGAGTGCCTCTGCCTTTGTAAAGAGGCACAAATATAATTAAATTGGCTTCTATTAAAAACAACAAGCAATTACAATGATAGTTGTAACAGGCGGGGCGGGTTTTATCGGTAGTTCTATAGTGTGGCGGCTCAATACATCGAACCGTGATGATATTATTATCGTAGATTCCCTGGGCACAGACGAAAAATGGAAAAACCTTGTCGGACTTAATTTCATCGATTTTATTCATAAAGATGATTTCGTAAAGCTGCTTGAATCTTCCAGCATGAAGATTGATGCGATTATTCATATGGGCGCCAATTCTTCAACAACCGAAAAAGATGCCGGTTCTCTGCTTAGAGATAATTTTGAGTATACAAAAAAATTAGCTGAGCATTGCTTAAGGAACAATCTCCGGTTTATCTATGCCTCTTCGGCGGCTACTTATGGAGATGGTTCGCTCAGGTTCGATGATAGTGAATCCGGCATATATCATTTAAGACCTTTAAATATGTACGGTTACTCAAAAGCATTGTTTGATCTTTGGGCTGTAAAAAAAGGTATGTTAAGTAAAATTGTCGGTTTAAAGTATTTTAATGTTTATGGTCCCAACGAGTACCATAAAGGGGACATGCGCTCTGTTGTTCATAAAGCATTTGAACAGATTAGTCAGACTGGTAAAGTCCGGTTATTCAAATCTGCAAAACAAAAATACAAAGATGGGGAACAAATGCGCGATTTTATCTATATTAAAGATGCTGTTGATATGACTCTGTTTTTTCTTGATAACAAAAACAAAAATGGTTTATACAACGTTGGTACAGGAAAGGCAAGGACATGGAACGATCTTGTTGCTGCTCTGTTTAAGGCAATCAGTAAACCGTTAAATATAGAATATATAGAGCTGCCCAGCCATCTCCTGGATAAATACCAGTACTATACTGAAGCAAAAATTGATAAGATTCTTCGCGAAGGTTATTCCAAGCCATTGACTTCGCTTGAAGACGGAATAATTGACTACGTTAAGAACTATTTACTTAAAGATAAATTTCTAGGCTGGTAGGCTTAGTTATAGGGAACATCCTCGTCGTCGTCCAAAAGATCTTCCTCATCATCAAAATCAAAATCTTCTTCATATAGCTCATCTTCATCAGACGGCTCGTCTTCAAAAGTATCCTCTTCGTTCTCTTCCTCATCAAAATCGTTTTCGTCCTCTTCCTCATCAAAATCATCGTCATCATCTTCGTCTTTTTTCTTCCTGCCCATATTTAGCGTAAAATTACTCTCATCTACTTTATTATAAAGATGAGGCTCGTTTTCTTTCGGCAATTCTGTTTCTGACATAAGCAGTATATCTCTTGCTTCGCAAAGCGATTCGGTTTCATTTTCCATCCCGACCATTATAATAATTTTCCTCCCGCTAAAATATTTTTAAATTAATTGTCCGGCTTAAATATTTCTAAATTTATTCAAAGAGACAAATGAAATTTTATGATTATATTTGAAATGTATCAAATAAAATCGACTCTGAAAACATAATTCCGAGCTACAATAGTGTCAATACATTTCTTAATAAAAAATAACCGGTAAATTATGAAATTAGCAACTTTGTGCTATGTAATCGATAAGAAAAACCAAAAAACATTAATGATTCACCGGGTAAAAAAAGAGAATGATTACCATGAAGGAAAATGGAACGGCTTGGGTGGAAAATTCGGTGTTGGCGAAAGCCCGGAAGAATGTGCAATCCGTGAAGTATTTGAAGAATCCGGATTAACAATTAAAGAACCAAAGATGCATGGGTTTATATCTTTCCCAAATTTCGACGGTATACATGATTGGTATGTATTTATTTTTACCGCTGTAAGTTTTGATGGTCAGTTAATTGATTCAAATGAGGGTGTCCTGGAATGGATTCCCAACGACAAACTTACTTCCTTAAATCTTTGGGATGGAGACAAAATTTTTATTGGATGGCTTTTTCAGGAAAAATTCTTCAGCGCTAAGTTTAAATATGAGAACGGGAAATTTATAGATTACGAGGTTTTCTTTTATTAATTATGGCTTCGGTATCCAAGACCTTCTCTCAGAAAGCAACTGATTATTTTACAAATCTGAAATCGCCCGGGGCTTTGCCGAATAGTGTCAGAGTTTTAAACCCGTATAAAAGCAATGCAGTTAAAAAAATAATCGGCGATTTTTATAATCGCTTTTTTAATGATACAAACGAAAGGGTTTTTATTCTTGGAATTAACCCGGGAAGATTTGGCGGTGGTATAACCGGAATTGCATTTACAGATCCAATTGCGCTGGAAGAATATTGTGGAATAAAAAATAATTTTATTAAAAGACCGGAGCTTTCAAGCAGGTTTGTTTATTCTTTCATTAACGAATTTGGTGGGACAAAAAAATTTTATTCGGGCTTTTTTATCAGTGCGCTTTTCCCGCTTGCCTTAACTAAAAGCGGAAAAAATTATAATTATTACGACACTAATGAGGTCTACGAATATTTAAAGCCCTATCTTTTGTCCTCTTTACGGAAGCAACAATCTCTGGGAGCTAAAAAGAACTCGGTTATTTGTCTTGGCAAAAAAAACCATAAATATCTTAGCCTGCTTAATAAAGAACTGGGCTATTTTAATAACATTGTTGCCTTAGAGCACCCACGGTTTATAATGCAGTACCAGTTGAACAAGAAAGATTATTATATAGAAAAATATGTGGATGTCCTTAATTCCTGCCTTTAAGCTATGAGGCGTGGGGTAGCTAACTTTATATTCTTTATGCTTGGCTAACTACTTCCCGGGAAAGGAAATCTGCAATTATTTTATTAACTGTTTCGGGATTTTCAAGCGGACTAATGTGACCGGCTCGGGGAATAATGTGAAATTCGGAATTTGAAATTGATTCCGCCATCTCTTTCATTATATGTGGGGGAGATAATTTATCTTTTTCACCACAGATTATTAAAACCGGAATTTTAATTTTAGAAAGAAACTCTGTTGTGTCCGTTCTGCCAGCCATTGCAAGCAGGCATCCTTTTAGCCCCACAGAAGAAGTTTTTAGGCTTCTGTTTAGTGTTTCTTTGTAAAATAACTTGCGCGTTGATTCTTCAGAAAAACAGTTCGGAAGGAAATTTTTAACATATTGTTTTGAGCCCAGCTCATTAATTTTTTTTATTCCTTCCGCTCGTTTTATTCTCGCATCATTATTATCGCCTGCAGATTTAGTATCGCACAATATAAGTGCCCTGAAATTTTTCTCTTCCCTTTCAACAGCTCTTTGGGCAATATAGCCCCCCATCGAGAGCCCGCAAATAACGGGTGTGTTAAGCTTACTCCCTTTTATTATTTCCATAAGGTCATCTACAAACATTTCCATTGTAAACTGTCCTTCCCCTGCCGGCGATTTTCCCAATCCTCTTATATCATAAGAAACACAAAAATACTCCTGGCTTAGCTTTTCTGTTTGGTGGTTCCACATGTTGTGATCAAAGGGAAAACCATGTATAAATACTATCGGAATATTTTTTGAATTTCCCTTTGAAAAAATTGCATGATTATTTTTTATTTTATCCATCTGGTTATAATTTATCTTTTAATTGAAAATAAGGAGATGCAAGTGAAAAGGCTAATATTATTTATTTTCTGTTTGGGTCTTCCTACATCACTTAATTTACTTGCCCAACAGGATACTGTTATCCTATACAAGTGGCTACCAAAAGCCGCGGCAGGATTAAATATAAGTCAACTGGCTCTGAGCGACTGGACACAGGGCGGGGAAAACGCTTTGACATGGACAATTGTTGGAACCGGCGGAGTAAAATATGCAACTGAAGTATGGGGCTTCACAAATGACCTTAAGGTTGCCTACGGGCGTACAAAGCTCGGTTCCGAGGATTTCAAGACTAATGATAACGAGTTGTACCTCGAAAGTGTTTTGTCACGAAATATTGGCTGGGATATTAGTCCATATTTCAGCAATACTGTAAGAACAGCACTAACAGCAGGGTACAATTATGATTTAGATCCTAAAGCAGAGATTGCCAATTTTTTTGATCCCGGCTATCTGACTCAAAGTTTAGGCTTTACGTACGATAAAGTAGACGGGTTCCAAACCAGGCTCGGTTTTGCCGTGCAAGAGGTGATTACAAATAAATTTACACAATATAGCGATGATACCGAGACATCGGGTATTGAAAAAATAAAATTCGAGACTGGTCTTGAGTCGGTTTCAACAGCAGAATATACCATGATGGAAAATATCTTATTAAAATGTAAGCTGCGGTTATTTACCCGGTACGAAAGCTTAGATGTTTGGGATGTCCGCTGGGATAATACAATTGCTGCAAAAGTGAATGATTATCTTAATGTAAACTTTACTTTTCTTTTGGTATACGAAGAAGCGCAACTTAAAAAGCGCCAGATTAAAGAAGGTTTGCAGTTAGGGCTGGTATATACTATTCTATAGAATTTAGTTCTCCTTTTTAAGAGAATGTGGTTCGTAAATTATTAATCTTTTAACAACAAAGAACGATAAATGAAAATAGCCTTTGTTGCTTCGGAAGCAGTTCCTTTTGCAAAAACGGGTGGGCTGGGTGATGTTGCTGGTTCTTTGCCCAAAGCACTGGAAAAGCTGGGCTGTGAAGTAAAATTATTTGTCCCGAAATACCTACAAATCAATGAGACTAAAAATAATCTCCACTATAACTGGGATATCGGGAAAATACCGATAAGCATCGCCGGGCAAGTAAGATCGGTTCATCTTCAACAAGCAGTACTTCCCGATTCAAATGTGCAGGTATATTTTTTAGATTGTCCACATTATTACCATCGTGACCATTTTTATACAAACCATCCGGATGAAGACGAAAGGTTTATTCTTCTTTGTAAAGGTGTAATTGAATCGTTGCAAAGGCTAAAATGGATTCCGAACGTCATCCATTGCAACGATTGGCAAACCGGGCTTCTCCCTATTTATATTAAGGACAATTACAGTTGGGACAAAATATTTAACCATACTGCAACACTTTTTACAATACATAACATCGGATACCAGGGAAGATTTTCTGCAGATGCCTTGCTTAAAGCTGGGATTCGGGACGATTATTTCCTCGACAATGGACCGGTTGAAATAGACAAAACTTTCTGTTTTATGAAGGCAGGAATTTCATTCTCTGATATTATAAATACAGTTAGTAAAACTTATGCACAAGAAATATTATCTCCGGAATATGGAGCGGGTATGAATCTTGTCCTTAATTCGAGAAAGGAAGATTTATATGGAATAATCAACGGTGTTGATTATGATTTGTGGAATCCCGAAATAGATGCCTTTATTCCTTTCAGATATTCAATGCATCATTTAGGGGGTAAGCTTGAAAATAAAAAATTTCTTTTAGAGCATGTTAAACTTCCATTTAATGAGAAACTCCCCGTAATAGGTATTATCTCCAGAATGGTCGCTCAAAAAGGTTTTGATATTTTCGCAGATGCTATTGACGAACTTATAAAGCTTTCTGCTCAATGGGTAATCCTTGGCAGTGGTGAGGATAAATATGAGACTCTCTTTCATACCCTTGCCCAAGGTTTCCCGGAAAGAGTTTTTGCATATACAGGATATAATAACGAGTTATCTCATCTCATAGAGGCTGCTTCAGATATGTTATTAATGCCATCTCACTATGAGCCTTGTGGTCTAAGCCAAATTTACAGCTTAAAATACGGCACCGTTCCTATTGTAAGAAAGACGGGGGGATTGGCAGATACTGTTCAGGATTGGAATGAATATTTACGCAGCGACAAAGAAACCGGTACGGGCTTTTCTTTTGAAGATTACTCCGGCTTCTCGCTTTTCACTGCTGTAAAAAGAGCAATTGCAGCATTCAACGATAAAGAGACCTGGAAAAAAATACAGATTAATGGAATGGGCAAAAGTTATTCGTGGGAAAGTTCTGCAAAAGAATACATAAAGCTTTATGAGATGGCGATTGCGAAGAGGGCTTAAGCGTTCATCAATAAAAATATCCTATAGAAAAATAAAAGTTAACATCTCCCCAACTTATTGGGCTACCGGGTAAATTCTTTTTATAAAGAAAACTTCTTCCAACAGAGAAATCTGCCGGACCTATCGGGGTATCAAATGATACTGTGGTACCGATGCCTTGCTTTAAGTCTTTAAACCTTATTTGTTCCTGAAATTCCCATGTAGATCCTATATCGTATCTAAAGCTCACGTATGTATTAAAAAAAATTTCGAATGGCATCTGAACCGTATATTGAAAAGAGCTTAAAAATATCTGTCTCCCCCTGTATTCGTTTTCTCTCATTCCAAAAAACGAGTTTTGTCCTCCAAGCGAATACTGTTCTCCCAGCGGCAGCGTTTTATCTCCAAACCCCATCATTATCCTTGGTGAGAATGTATGGATATTATTAATCGTAAAATAGCTTTTGTAATCAAAGCCCAAATTGATGAAACCCACATCCCCGCCTAAAAATGATGTTGCGGATTCATAAGACCCGTTAAAATAAATTCCTCTCCGGGGGTAAGGATACCTATCCTGTGAATCTATTGTGGCACTAATCTTAAGACTTACTACTTTAATTTTCTCGGGGCTGGGGCTTGTATGGGTGCTATCTATATTTTTTACCTCATCAAACTGGTATTTCCCTTTAAATATAAGATTGCCGAATTTCTCCACCTGCGACCCTACTGCTACCGATGCACCATAATAGATTTGCCTGTACTCACCATCTACGATTCTTGAAAATGTTTTGTCGGATGTTGTGGGGCTATTACTATAAACAAAGACATCCTGAAACTGATAATATGCATTTATTTTGTAAGTAAGATACGTATCAAACACTCTGTTCGATTTATGTTCCAATACATATGCTCTGTTTCTTGTTCCGCCAAAAAAAAGAAGCCCTAACTCTGTTCCTGTTCCAAAAAGATTTTCATCTCTTATATCAAGACTTATTTGCGCTTTTCTTTCGTCATCTACTCTAAATCCTACCCTTAATAGACCGGAGGTTTTTTCAATAACTCTTATCACTATTGTATTTCTATCATTCGTTTTCTTTACTGTAAGTATTAAATCTTCAAACAAATTTGTGCTTCTCAGGTTGGTTAGTCCCTCGGAAACTTCCGGGTAACGAAAATAGTCCCCGGCTTTTATTGGAAACTCCCGTGTAATTACGGTTGGGTTAGTGCTTTCGTTTCCCTCAACAGAAATATCTGAAACAATGCCTTCGTCAAACGAAAGAGAAAGTCTTCCTGTATACTCATTAAATCTCATTTCTCTGAGTGATGCGAGTGAGTAACCCTCCGCCCGGTACTGGTTAAGTATCTCTACAATTAAAGAATAAACCGTAACCCCATCGTATGTTTTCCCAACAGTATTTTTTATTATGCCGTCCACCTGGGTTTTATCAAGGATAGAAATGCCTGAACAATCTATTTTTTTTATCACGGAATTTTGTTCGGTGATAAAGGATATTTCCGTATAATTTTCCTCCTGTGTTGTAACACTTTTAATACTTTTAAAACCCCCCCTCTTATATATGGAATAGATATCTCTTTTTATCTCTTTCTCAGAAACGGAATCCACTTTAGCATATTTATTTAACAGAGAAGTTTCCCATGGAAAAATGCTTTCATGATTTTTAATATTCTTAAAATATCTTTCTTTGCCCGATAGCGTTTGGGCAAAGACACTATCAATCTTGCTTTTCATTGCGTTTATCTGTACGAGCGTATTTTTGTACCCTGCAAAAATTATTGAATCTATATTGGTAAAATCTGTTGGTGAGCGGTTTGTATCCGATGGCAAAATAACAAAGTCGGCTCGTGATAGTTGATTTTCATTTAACAGTTTCATTGGTATGCTTATAATCTGATCTGCTATAACCCAGGGCAAATCAAGATTTTCTTTGGGATGAAGTTCGCTTGTAGTGTTTACAGCTATCACTATATCCGCACCCATGTCAAGAGCAATTTTTACGGGAATATTGGCTACCAGCCCGCCGTCTACCAAAATCAGGGAGTCCATTTTCACGGGGGGCAAAAAAAAGGAAACGCTCGAACTCGCTCTCATTGCCTGGCTCAAAGACCCTTTGTCTAAAACTACCTCGTTCCCGGTTATCAGATCTGTGCATACTGCTCTGAACTTAACTTTAAAGTCGTCAAAGTTTTTTTCTACATGAACCGGAGCCTGAAGCGTAAGCAGATTCAAATAATTTGAGAGCCTGTGCCCCGTATTTATAGACGTCGGGATTATGGGGGAAAGCCCGTCAAGTCTTAATGTTAAAATAGCTTTATCCTCAGTAATCTTCTGGTCTATAAATAATTCGTCTCTATCGGTTTCTCCTTCCAAAGATAATAGATCATTCCAGTTTGTATTTTCTGCTATAGAGTCGAGCTGATCAACAGAATAGCCGGCTGCATAAAGACCTCCTATAATACTCCCCATGCTTGTTCCCACTATAATGTCTAAGTCAATCCCCGCTTCTTCAAGAGCTTTTAAAACTCCTATTTGTGCCAGACCACGCGCTCCTCCCCCGCTAAGTGCTAAGGCTACTATAGGTTTGTTTTTGGGAACCTTCTCTTCCAGTCCGAAAGGAAGCTTGTTTTTTTTATACTCAATATTAACTGTGTGCTGAGTTTGGCTCTTTAAAATCGTGGTAAATGTAAAAAGAATAGCAGTACAGATTATTTTGAAAAAAAAAGACATTTACTAAGAAGAGATTTTTTTGAAAGATTAAAATAGCACATTACTGCCACTTTATAAATCCACTTGGGGCGGGATTTATCTTCTCTTTCTTTGCTGTTGCTTCGTATTCTGTTCGGCGGCTTCCAGCAGTTTAGCCATAAATCCTTTTTGTTTTTTAGGATTCTTTACCGGCTCCAGAACCATGCCGTCATGCTTATGGTTTATATAATACTGCTGTGCAATAGAAAGAATATTAAACATAAAGTAATAGAGGTTTAGTCCCGATGGAAAACTCATAAAAAGAATTGTTAACATCACCGGCATAATATAAACTAACATTTGCTGCTTCGGATCTTTCACGCTCATCTTTTGCTGAAAAAATGTAGTAACTCCCATTAATATTGCCAGCCCTGCTACCTGGTCTATTCCAAAGATCGGGAGTTTAAACGGGAGTTGATAAATAATATCGGGGCGAGATAGATCTGTAATCCACCCGAAAAATGGTTTCTGCCGCAATTCTATGGCAACCTGAAACAGTCCCCACAAAGCAATAAATATCGGCATCTGCAAAATAAGAGGGAAGCATCCTCCTGCCGGGTTAACACCATAGGTAGAATAAAGTTTCATTGTCTCTTTATTCATCTTTTGCGCGTCTTCTTTATATTTTTCCTTTAGTTCCGCTATCTTGGGCTGCAGCATCTGCATCTTTTTCATTGAGTGTAGACTCTG
>Ga0154475_1161_pt1 | contig 12011 bp, 11 predicted proteins | sample RifGroC2_FD_115954 | JGI IMG/M metagenome (GOLD analysis project Ga0154475, IMG submission 115954) | Ignavibacteria bacterium GWC2_36_12 | reverse complement strand
AACTGCCCAAAAATGGAGCGATTTTTCAGAATGCTTCTGGAAGCAAATTATGTTGCTACTCAACAAAGGGTTGCTGGCTCACTTAGCGATTCTGCGGAAGAAAGGTATCTTAAATTCATAAAAACTTATCCTAAACTTTTGGAAAAAGTTCCACAAAACCAGATTGCATCGTACCTTGGTATCACCCCACAATCTCTTAGCCGAATACGGAAAGAGTTATCCCCAAAATAATTTGTTTTTCTTGCGGGGAACTAAAACAACACATAATCCCGGTTTCGCAATTAACATATGTTAATGCTTTTTTTTAACCTAAGTGAATGCGCATCAGATCCTTTCAACTTAAGTTTGAGCAGTAATCAAATAGAATATATCAAACAATAGAAAGGAAAAATAAAATGACTACATGGAAAATCGACCCTGTACATTCAGAAATTAACTTTAATGTTAAGCATCTTGTGATTTCTACGGTAAGGGGACACTTCGATAAATTCGATGCAACTATAGAAACAGGCAAAGAAGATTTCAGCGATGCAAAGATTGAGTTTGAGGCAGATGTAAACAGCATAAATACAAAAAATAAACAACGTGATGCTCATTTAAGATCTGCAGATTTCTTCGATGCAGAAAACTACTCAAAGATGACCTTTAAATCAACATCTGTAAAAAAAGTCTCTGATTATGAATTACAGGTAAAAGGAAAACTTACTCTCCGCAGTGTTACAAAAGATATAACACTCGATGTTATTTATAACGGCAAAGTCAACGGCTTGGGTGGAAGCGACGTTGCAGGATTTGAAGTCCGCGGAAAACTCAACCGGTTTGATTATGGTCTTCAGTGGAATGCGTTAACCGAAGCAGGCGGGGTTATTGTTAGCAACGAAGTAAAAATTGAAATCTTTGCCGAGTTCAATAATGTAAACCAAGCAGTAAAAGCTGCCTAATAGTTTAAAACCTCTGTCTAAATATTTAGATTTCTGGGCGAGTCGGCGACTCGCCTATTTTTTAAAAGGCAGAAAACTTTTCTAATAATTCTTTTAGCACCCAATAAAAATTTGGGAATGAAAAATAGAAGTATCTAAAACCCTCTCTTGTATAATGCTTATCACTTAATATTTTTCTTGCTTCGGGGTATTTTTTTATATATTCGTCAAGTATTAACTGTACTTTTTCGTCATAATCTCGTTTGAACACAAATCTTTCCTCTTCCTCAATTTTATTAGCTACTGAATCCCGTTTTTGATTCCATATACGTGAACTGTCATAGAAAGCAATTCCTGAAAGTTTTCCAGAAAAAAAATCAGCTTCAAACTTATTAGGGTTCTGTTCTTTAAATATACTATCGGCAGATTCTTTCTTTTCTTTATACATTTTACTCAATTCATCTAATTGCTTTATAGTCTCTGAACATAATTCTTTCAATTCTATATTGCTCAAGCTTATATTACTATTTGCCAGTTTTGTATTCAAAAAAATATTTGGTACAGGTCTAAAACCTATAATAATATTTATTTCATATTCTGGATATCTGCTCTTGTTTACCCAGGGTCGTAATAAAATTTTGTTGTCTTTGAAAATTTTTATTAACTCACCATAAGCTTGCATAATCTCTTTTGATAAACTATCTTCAGAAATTGCAACACGTGCATACATAGTAACACCATCTTCTATGTTTAACCAATCCTCCCTTAAACCAATTAGAACAACACTCCAGTTCGCAAGGTTAAAACCACTGTTCAGATAACCCGCAAATCTACGTGCTTCAAGATCATTAACACTCTCAATAGCAACTTTTATGTTCTTATATTTTCTTAACCTTGCAAAATAATCTCGTTTTATTATTCTTGGCGAGATATCTTTTTCTAATTCCAACCTTTTAATTTTTTCATTTTCTAGTTCTCGACTCCTCTGAGTCAATTCAATACTTAAAGCTTTGCTTATTGAATCCCTAGCAAACTCTTCTCTTTTAAGTTTTTCATTCAAATCAGATAGTTCCTTTTCTTGTGTCCTAGTTAATTCCCCACTAGTATTTATAACCATTATTAAAGCCAAGATTGCTAACAAAAATGCTTCGACCTCAAATATCTTAAGCCAGGAACGAAGCTTTTGTGAATATTCAGACCATACCCCAAACAAAAAGGCTAAAGTCACGCATGTTAGATTAAAGACATTATAAAAGTCGAGTTTCTGTTTTAAATCGTTTGGTGTATACAAATAAAAAACGGTGACCCCGAGTCCTCCAAATAAAATGATGAATATTGGCCATTTCAACTTATTTGTTAAGACCATATTTTTATTATTAAATCTTAAAGCTTTAAAATTGTTTTGGCTATCGATTATTCCAAATTTAATTGGGGTGGATAAGGTGGAATTTTTCTTCTTTTTAGACATAAGAAAAGGTAGGATAAGTTTAATGAATACTTTATTACTTAAAATAATATTTCTGAATTTACTAGGCAATGTGGCTCAAGAAAATAATACCTTCCTCTTCGGTATAATTGGTCAGGCTGGCTTACAATTATTATGCTCTATTTCTTAAAGGAGAGGTTCCTTTATTTTTATAGTTGGCAGTTGTAATTAGCATATGTTATTTCTCAAACACCTCACTCCTTCACAATCACCTTAAGCCCGAATATTATTATTACTTTCTTACTTCGCCTCTATCATCACAACTGTAACATCGTCAGACTGCTTCTCGCCTTTTACAAATGATTGGACATCTTCTACAATACTTTGAATGGTTGAGAAAGGATTGGCAAGATGTTTTATTAATCTTTCTGCTCCATATTCTTCTGATGAAGAATTCATTGCTTCGGTAACTCCATCAGTATATAAAACAAGCCGGCTGCGGGGAGTAAATTTAATTTTGCATTCGGAGAATGAACTTCCTGCTATTCCTAACGGAAGACCATCAGGGGTTTCTAAAAAATTAATTGCTGATGAATTAATAAAGAGAGGATTTAAATGTCCGGCATTTGCAAAAACAAGCGTTTGTTCTTTCGGATCAAAGAGAGCATAAATCATTGTTACAAACCGGGTGCTTGGAAAATCTTTTATCAGAATTTCATTAATCTGTCCGAGAACTTCTTCTGGAGACTTACCTGTATTCGCAACGAGTCTTAAAAGGCTTCTTGTTGAAGACATTAATAACGCTGCCCCCATTCCTTTACCGGAAACATCGGCTAATACAATTCCCAACCGCCCATCGGGCAAAGGAATGAAATCAAACCAGTCGCCTCCAACTTCAAGACAGGGAAGACAAATGCCAGATATGTTAAAACCCGGAACCTCAGGAAACTCCTTTGGGAATAAATTTGTCTGAATGTTTTGTGCGTCTTTTAATTCATTTGACATTCTCTCTTTTTCAAGACGCTCTTTAAGAAACAGGCGGGCATTTTCTATTGCAATTTCAATGTGATGTGCTAATGACTCAAGCAGCTTAATACGCTCCGGACTAAAAGCGTTTGGCTCCTGATGCTGAACATTAAAAACGCCGATCAGCTCATCATTTTTCTTTAAAGGAATATCAACTTCAGAACGGGTTGATTCTTCACTGGTTTCATAATATGGATCGAGGATTACATCCGGGGCATAATAGGTTTCGCCTGTGGCGGCAACATGTCCTACCATGCCATACTCACCAATTTTAAATCGCTCGCCTTTCATGTGGTAATTAATTGTCCAGCCTCTTACGGCAGCAATTACAAGTTCATTAGTTTCGTTGTCTTTTAACAGAACCCCTGAGCGTGAATAGCCAAATGTTTCTGCAACATCACCAACTATTTCTTCAAGAAGTATATCCAGATCAAGAATAGAATTAATTTTTTGGGCAACACGCTGAAGTAAAAGCAACTCCTTAATATGCTGGTTCTGATCTTTATCTTCCATAAAAACAGATTATTATGTGAGTGGTTTTTGCAATTATAGTAATTATAATAATTTTAACAAAGAGTATTTATCTTAATATCAACCAAAGCATTGATTTTATATGCCGGATAAAACTTCCTTTGAAATCTTTCTAATCTTCATACTTGCAATAATAGGTTATGCAGGCTTGCCTTCGGCAGGTAAATTTAACAATTACACTTCTTTTCTTTCTTAAAAGAAAAGTTCCTTTTCTTCTGGCGGGATAAATCTATTATGTGAATCCTTTGTAAGAAATCCAAATATTTACTTAATCTCACATTGTTGCCCTGTTGACTTAGCTTTTTAAAGATAATATATTAAATCAGGCATACTGATTTCTCTATCCCTTTTAGCAACATTTATAAATGGAGCAAGAGATGAAAATTTATTTTAATCTACTAATTTTATTTTTTACAACTATACCTTTATGTTCAGCATTTTCACAAGAGATCGAGGCAAAATTAAGCGGGGCAACTTCAGAACAGGGATTTTCTGTAAAAGACAATTCAAATAATACTCTGTTCAGAGTCCTTGGTCAGGGAAATGTTGGAATTGGAACAACAAATCCATTGGCAAAACTGGATGTCAATGGTTCTATTGGCTGGGGAACCTCAAAAGCTTTTTTAACCGATGATCAGGGGGCTTCGATTGAGCTGCGGGGAAATGGAACTCCGTACATAGATTTTTCAAATAATTCTGCATCCGATTATGAAGCCCGTTTAATTCTTAATTCAAATAATATTCTTGAAATTGACGGTAATGTTGGAATAGGGACAAATAATACAAACGGCTACAAACTGGCAATTGGTGGTAATGTGGTTGCTGAAGAGATAGTGGTAAAGTTAAAAAATAACTGGCCGGACTATGTTTTCAATGAAAACTATAAAAAAACAAATTTGGGAGAACTTGAAAAATATATAAGTGATAATGGACATCTTCCAAATATCCCGAACTCAGATAAAATTAGTAACGACGGAATAAATCTCGGTGAAATGCAGGCTAAGCTTCTCGAAAAAATTGAAGAACTAACGCTTTATTTAATTGAACAAAATAAAAAGATCGAAAAATTAGAAAATGACTATCAAATGTTAAAAGAGAAAATGAGTTCGAATTAACCAATGAAAATTTTATTTAATATTTCCCTCGCTTTCCTTTTTTTAATTCTCTACACCGAAAAATTTTTTCCTCAGAATACAACTTACACATATGACTGGTATAAATACTACACCCCGGCAGAGGGAAAGATAATTGGAATTTGGCCTCATCCAAACCGGTACAATGATATCATAAGACTTAAGGAATTAAAATACAAATGGGGATTTAAATATATTGTGTTTTCTATTGGACATAATGAGTTTAATTTACTTAAACAAGTAGGCTATGACCCACAAAGCAACATAATGATGTCGTTTGAGGGATATAATTATATGAACACTTCCGAATACGATCAATGTTGGGCTTATTGCTTAGATGAACCGGAATACAAGAATATCTCACTTAATACAGTACAGGCAATAAAAACCTGGTTCAATACTAATTTCCCGAACGCTCCTTTCATATCAAGTGGTTATAAGAGAAATTCTTATTTAAAAGATCTAACAAATAATATCGCAGACCAGGTGCTTTTTAGCAGTTATGTTCATTGGTGGGAAATTCTAGGCGTTTGGCTCTCCTGGCCGGTAAACCCCGACCAGAGAAGTGATTGGACAGATATGAAAAACCTTTTCGGGTCCAAGTTTACGATGACGTGGGTTAGTGCAAACCAAGATCTTTCAGACTATAATGACCTGGTTGGTCATGCCGCAAATTTAGGATTAAGTGGTATATGGTTATACAATCATCCCCCTATCTCAGAAGTTGACGATAACAATTTGGAAAGTTTTTGTGGCAATGCTGCAAATAGAGGATATTTAACTACAAATTACCAGCAAGTTAGAAATAGATATATTAACGGAGTTTTTACAGGACGTCAGTTTGTGGGTCCCTCTTATTTATCAATACCAACAAACTACTATCATTCCGATATGGTATTTACAAATGTTACTGTGACCAATAATAGGATAGATGACTATTTTGCATCTAACAGCATAACAGCCGGGAGTTCATATTTCTATATTATTCCGGCTTCAAAAAAATCAACCTTTAATTCAAATAAAGAAATAATTCTGAAACCCGGGTTCCATGCTCAACCGGGATGTGAATTCAGGGCATATATAACAGAAGAACCATAAGTGAATTGTTCAGTAAAAATAATTTTTAGTCTTTTCATTTTCTCCGGGTTAAGCATTGCGCAAAGCTACTTGGTTATTCATAGTGGTAACTCAATTTTTGTCCCACTGGGTAGCCAACTTTGTTCCAACAACATTATAGTTGAAACTGGTGCGAGCTATATAACTGAAGATCCAAGCGGAACTTGCAGTGATGCCGTTATAACGGGAGGGGGAGAAATTCTTTTACCAGTCGAATTAATTTCTTTTACAGCCGAACTATCCGGGAAAAAGAATGTCTTATTAAAATGGGAAACTTCAACGGAAGTTGATAATTTTGGTTTTGATATAGAACGCTCCAATTCCAACATGTTAATTTTTGAGAAAATCGGTTTTGTCGCAGGAAACGGAAATTCTAACTCAAGAAAATCTTATTCTTTTATAGATAAGCTCACCCGGTTAAATATAAATTATTATTATAGGCTAAAACAAATAAACACTGATGGCAGCCTTTCCGTTTTGGATACTGTTGAAATTAAAGTTTCTTCCTCAGAACAATATTTCTTGTCTCAGAACTATCCTAATCCTTTTAATCCTTCTACAAAACTTTCATATGAGATCCCACTAAAAGAAATTGTTACCTTGAAAGTTTATGATGTTCTCGGAAATGAAGTTGCAACACTTATTAATGAAGAAAAACCCGCGGGTAGTTATGAAGTTGAATTCAATACTTCATCTCTTTCCTCTGGTATATATTTTTACATATTACGTGCAGGTAGTTTTATGGAAACAAGAAAAATGGTACTTCTTCGTTAAACTGTAAACTTAAAATGTTAGGCATGAAACCACTATTATTTTTATAACCTTTCTCCTCGCTATAATTGGCTACACTGGCTTAACAGTTACACTTCTTCTGTGTATTAAAAGGAAAGTTCCTTTTCTTCTCTGGCGGATTGTTGCCGTAATTATTCTTATTCATGTAATTATGGTTTGGAGTTACCATTATAACTGGCAATTCTCTCTTGCTGTTAGAAATGGTTATTTTGGCTTTCTTCTTTTCCACTCTGCATTGCTGATGATTCTAATTTCGACTTTTGTTAAAGAAAATGCAGCAAAAATTCTTATCAGGGTTTCCTTTGTAGTTGTAACAATCGGAGCAGTCGGTGCTGTTTTCCGTTATGATGTTGTTGCAATTTACAGAGTACCTGTTTTACTATGTGCAATTGCCGGAAGCGGAGGGCTGCTTTGGGGTTATTTTAAGAAACTCTTAAGTCAATGACTTGCCCTGATAATTTTTCTGTTTGACAAAACCTAATTTTTCACTATTTTAATCTTAACAAAAATGAGCTTACATTTAACACATACCGTTTCTGTTCATCATCACGCAAGCGATATTTACGCCGGTATGTATTAATTTTATTTTTACATAAAAATGAAATAGACGTCCGGCAATTGCCGGATTTTTTGTTTTAAAGAGAAATTAAGGAAAACTTATGAATGGAAATCTTAAACTTGCAGTTCAGAGTAAAGGAAGATTAACCGAAAAATCTCTTGAGTTGCTTAAACATTGCGGACTCGATATCGAGGATTATTCCGAAAGGCTTTTTATTCCTGCAAGGAATTTTCCTCTGGACATACTCTTCTTAAGAGATGACGACATCCCCGAATATGTCCAGGATGGAGTTGCAGATGTAGGTATTGTTGGAGAAAATATTTTCCTGGAAAAACAATCTGAAACAAAAATACTTGAAAAGCTTGGTTTCGGAAGATGCAGCCTGTTAATTGCACACCCTGAGAATAAACAGCTTAAAGATATAAAAGATATTGAGGGAAAAACCATTGCTACTTCTTATCCTGTTATATTAAATGAGTTTCTTAAGAAGAATAAAATTAAGGCAAAGGTTATTGAGCTGAGTGGTTCTGTAGAGATTGCACCATCGCTTGGAGTTGCAGATCTTATTTGCGACATCGTTTCTTCCGGCAATACACTTATGATGAATAAACTGAAAAAGTCTTTCAAAGTTTTCGATTCTCAGGCTGTGCTGATTTCATCTGAGAAAAATTCACTTCCAAAAGAGAAAAATAAAATCCTCGAAGACCTTTTAAGAAGAATCCGCTCAGTTCTGATTGCAAGAAATTCTAAATATCTTATGATGAATGTTCCTAAATCATCATTGGATAAAATTGTTAAAATTATTCCATCATTAAAAAGTCCGACAGTGCTTCCGCTTGCTGATGAGAATTTGCTAGCTGTTCATGCTGTAATTCCATCCGATAAATTCTGGACAATAGTTGAAGACCTTAAATCAGCAGGCGCATCGGGAATACTTTTATTACCTATAGAAAATATGATAAAATGAAAAGATATTATTATTCAAAATTGAGCGAAGGACAATTGCCGAATTTAACAAAAAGGCAGGCAATTGATTTTAAGAAAACATTTAGAATAGTTAAACCTATTCTTGATGATGTAAAATCAAACGGATTGAAAGCCGCATTAAGTTATGCTAAAAAATTTGATGGATTGGATTCTAAAAATTTCTTTGTTACAAAAGATGAAATCAGGAAAGCAAAGAATAATCTTCCCATAAAAATTAAAAAGGCAATTGATGATGCTTACAACAACATCAGGAAATTTCACTTAAAACAAATTCCTAAAAGTTATAATGTAGAAACTGTCGCCGGAGTTATTTGCTCAAGAGAATTCAGAGCAATAGAAAACATTGGTCTTTATATTCCCGGAGGAACTGCTGTTCTTCCTTCAACATTGTTGATGCTTGGAATCCCCTCACAAATAGCGGGATGTAAAAGAGTTGTTATTTGCTCTCCAGCTAAAGTTGTAAAAATAAATGATGCCCTGCTTTATGTTTCTGATAAATGCGGTATTAAAGAATTCTATAAAATCGGTGGTGCACAGGCGATTGCTTTAATGGCTTATGGTAGTCGGGCAGGCGCCCACCTGACCACCGGCGATAAGAAAATCCCAAAAGTTTTTAAAATATTCGGACCGGGGAATCAATATGTAACTGCTGCTAAGCTTCTTGTAAGTATTGATCCTGATGGCTGTGCCATTGATATGCCTGCGGGACCAAGTGAGCTATTAGTTGTTGCAGATAAAAGTGCAAATCCTGCTTTTGTGGCTGCCGATCTTTTATCACAGGCAGAACATGGAGCTGATTCGCAGGTTATACTTGTTACGAATTCTGTTAATCTTGAAAAGAAGGTACGGAAAGAAATTGAAAAGCAACTAAAGAAAATTCCAAGAAACAAACTGGCTTCCGCATCGTTAAAAAATTCCTTTTCATTAATCGTAAAGAATATTAAACGGGGAATCGAGTTTAGTAATCTTTATGCCCCGGAACATTTAATTTTAAATATAAAAAATCCTGCGAAATATAAATCAAAAATAAAAAATGCCGGTTCTGTTTTTCTTGGAAATTATTCACCGGAAAGTGCGGGAGATTATGCTTCGGGTACAAATCATTCTTTACCGACTTACGGTTTTGCTAAATCTTTTGGCGGCGTTACGGTAGAATCTTTCATGAAATCAGTAACTTTTCAGTCTCTTACAAAAAAAGGATTGGAAAATATCTCTGAAACAGTTCAAACACTTGCGGAAATTGAGGAATTAATCGCACACAAAAATGCAATCAAAATCAGATTTTCTCGAAGGGATTCATTAGAGAAATTTGAGATTTGAGATTTGAAATGAAGATAAAAAATCTTGTAAGAAAAAACATCGTAAACTTAAAACCATATACATCCGCACGTGATGAAAACTCATCGGGTATTTTGCTGGATGCAAATGAAAATAGTCTGGGCTCTACGTTTAATGAAATTAAGGATTTAAATCTTAACCGTTATCCCGATCCGAATCAAAATGATTTAAGAGATTTGATAAGTGCTTATCTTGATGTTTCTAAAGAAAATCTGTTCTTTGGTGTAGGCTCTGATGAAATAATTGATTTGCTGATAAGAATATTCTGTGAACCCGGGAAAGATAAAATACTTATCCCCGAACCGACTTATGGAATGTACAAAGTAACGGCGGATATAAATAATGTCCCGGCTGTCAGAGTATTATTAAACGATGATTTCCAGATCGATCTAAAAGAAATTAACAAAAACTTTACACGGGATATTAAGATTATTTTCCTATGTTCGCCTAATAATCCCACGGGGAATTTGCTGAGAAAAGATGACGTGCTTGGTCTTTGCAAAAAAAATAATTCAATTGTTATTGTGGATGAAGCATACATAGATTTTGCAGAAAGTTTTTCTCTAATAAATGAAGTAGGAAATTATCCTAATCTTGTTGTAATGCGGACATTTTCAAAAGCGTGGGGATTAGCCGGCGCAAGGCTGGGCTATTGCGTAGCAAATGAAGAAATTGTTAAAATATTATTCAAAGTAAAAGCCCCATACAATATTAATTCTTTAACGAGATTTGCTATTGGGAAAGCACTGAATAATGTGAAGCTAAAAAACTCTTATGTGAAGACGATTATCGAAGAAAGAGAAAATTTAAAAAAAGAACTTTTACTTTTACCTGGGGTTTCAAAAGTATTTGATTCGGATGCAAATTTTCTGCTTATTAAATGTACTAATGCAAAAACGATTCTAAAAAAACTCGCGGAAAGAAAGATAATTATCCGGGACAGAAGCAGCCAACCTAAACTCGAAGGCTGCCTTAGAATATCTGTAGGAACAAAAGAAGAAAATAAAATTTTACTAAACGCTCTGAAGGGAATACTAAAGTGAATAAAGTAATTATCAACAAAGAATATTTTGATATAAATTCTGTGAGAGCAGCGGGCTTAATAAGCGGCTTAAAAAAATTAACACGGGGAGATTTTATTATCGAAGTACCAGATTATTCGAATCAGGATGAGACTCTGAAAAAAATTCTTCATCTGGAAGGGATAGAAATAAATAAAAAAAAGGATGAAACAGACGATATTTTTGAGATTTGTGATAACGGCAAGGTTAAAAAAAACAATAAAATCTTAAATAATAAATTTCCTTTTAATAACTTTGGAGATGCAGTTGAAATCGTTTTAAAAAACCTGAGAACTGCATCTGTAAAAAGGAAAACGAAAGAAACAGATATAAAAGTCGAGGTATCTTTAGATGGAGAGGGAGTAGCAAATATTTCTACCGGCATCGGATTTTTTGATCATATGCTCGAGCAAATAGCAAGACATGGAAATATAAATCTCTCAATCAAAACAAAGGGTGATTTACACATTGATGAACACCACACTGTTGAAGATACAGGGATTACATTAGGAATGGCAATAGGGAAAGCTCTCGGAAACAAACGTGGAATAAAAAGATATGGTTTTCTTCTCCCGATGGACGATTCCGTTGCTTACTGCGCTATCGATCTCGGCGGAAGAGCTTACCTGAACTTCAAATGCAGGTTTGACAGAAACAAAGTAGGTGAGTTCCCGGTTGAATTGACGGAAGAGTTTTTCAGGGCAGTATCTTCCGAACTTAAAGCAAATATTTACATAAGTGCAAAAGGAAAGAATGACCATCATAAGATCGAATCGATATTTAAGGCTTTTGCAAAAGCTCTTAACGAAGCCTGCGGGCTCGATGAAAGAAATGAAGGAAGACTTCCTTCTACAAAAGGAGTTTTATGATTGCAATAATTGATTACGGGGCAGGTAATGTCGCTTCGGTTGCAAATGCGGTTAATGCGTTAAAGCACGATTACATAATAACTAGCAACGAGATTGATATTTTAAAATCAGATAAAATAATTTTCCCCGGCGTGGGTGAAGCATCTTTTGCAGTAAAGCAACTTCACAAACTTAATCTTTACACTATGCTCAGAGTTTGTAACAAGCCGTTGCTCGGTATTTGCCTTGGCATGCAGCTTATGGCGGATTATTC
>Ga0154475_1061_pt2 | contig 12339 bp, 14 predicted proteins | sample RifGroC2_FD_115954 | JGI IMG/M metagenome (GOLD analysis project Ga0154475, IMG submission 115954) | Ignavibacteria bacterium GWC2_36_12 | reverse complement strand
AAGGCACAATCTTTAGAATTGAATCAACTAAACCTAATGTTTCACAAAATGATGTATTTACATTTACAGCTCCTGAACAAACGTATAGTTCCGAACAAGCTGCGCTGGATGTTAACAAATTGAATGTATATCCGAATCCTTATTATGGTGTTAACACAGAGGAATTAAACAAGTACAATCGCTTTGTCACATTCACTCATTTGCCGGCTAAAGCAACAATCAGGTTATTCAATCTTGCCGGAGTAATGGTTCGGACAATAGAGAAAGATAATTCCTCGACTTTCCAAAGATGGGATTTGGCCAATGAATCGGGTTTGCCGGTAGCAAGCGGATTATATATCGCTTATATAGATATGCCCGGGATAGGCAGAACTAAAATTTTGAAAGTTGCAATTATTCAGGAACAACAGATTCTGGATAGGTTTTAACAATACATAAGTTTAATTAAGGAGTTTTAATAATGAAAAAAATAATCGGATTAATATTTATGTTATTTATTCTTCTGCCGGGATTGGATAATGCTTATGCAGGAGGAGGTAACCGGACGGGAACGGGTGGCGCCAATCAGCTTCTTATCCCCGTCGGTGTACGTGGTATTGCTATGGGTGAACAGGGCGTGGCTACTTCAAGCGGTCTCGAAGCTCTTTTCTGGAATCCCGCAGGAGTTGCTAAAATGAATAATTCCGCCGCAATGACTTTCTCACACATGAGTTATATTGCCGACATCGGTGTTGAGTACGGAGCCGTTGCAGGAAGCTTCGAAGGTTTCGGCGTTTTATCTTTAAGCGTAAAATCTCTTTCTATTGGAGACATACCTGTTACCACCACATCTCAACCGGATGGTGATGGAACATTTTTCTCCCCGCAAATTTTAACTGCAGGAATATCCTATTCCAACCAGTTGACCGATAGAATTGCTATTGGTTTAACAGCAAATTATATAACTGAAACATTGGGTGATGCCAGCGCAAGCGGTGTTGCTTTCGATGTCGGGGTTATTTATGATAATCTTGCGGACTTCAATGGATTGAGTTTCGGTATTGTTCTGAAAAATATCGGACCCCAGATGAAATATGATGGCGCGGCATTATTTGTACAGGCAGATGTAGATAATTACAGCAGACCTCCTCAATATTACAAAGTTGATGCTGCATCGTATGAATTGCCGTCTGTATTTCAAATAGGCTTTGGTTATAAGCCTAAAATTGATGAATACAATTCTTTGCAGACATCAATTTCATTTCAGAATAATAACTTCTCCGATGACGAATACAGGCTCGGTCTTGAATATGGTTATAAAGAAATCTTTTTTGTAAGAGGTGGTTATTCCTTGGCACCGGAAGCCGTTCAGGATGATTATATATACGGTCTTACTGCCGGGATAGGAATTAATTATGAGTTAAATAACCTCGACTTAAAAGTTGACTATGCATACAGAGACACCAGGTATTTTGATGGCAATCATGTAGTTTCATTATCTGTAGGCTTTTAAAACACAAAAAGACTCCGGTTCATTAGTTTGAACCGGGGTCTTTCTTTTTAAATGCTTCTTAGTCTTTAGCTAAATGGAAAGATGTTTCAGAAATTGCTGTTTGATTTGACGACACATCTTTTACATTGAATATAACCTTGTAGTCTCCTGCTGCATAAGTAGTGTCCAATTCAAACTGCGCTTCAAGAGGAATGTCAATTATCTTTTCTTTAGCTGTTTTATCTTCAACTCTGCTGATTAGAGCTTTAACTGTATCTCCCGCAGGAGTTACCAGATCAATATCGTAAGCTATAGTAGCGCTATAATTATTTTTTTCTTCCTTTTGAACAAACCCCTTTACGCGGGTAGTTGCATTAACTTCCCAGCCGTCGCCAATATCATAAGCAAAAGCCTCGGTGCTGAATGTTTCTATCTTTACCGGCTCTTCCTTACCACAGGAATAAAAAAGTATTGAAGCGAAAAAGAGAATGAATAATTTTTTCATCTAAACCTCATTAAATACGCGGTCTAAAAGTAATTTTTTTATCGCATACTAAACCTCCCTGACCGCAGCCAGCTTGCAAGGTGTGAACTGCGATAAAATGTCAGGCTTCGACAGGCTCAGCCTGACAAAAATCAAACTTTTGAATATCAGTCGTTCTTGTTCTGGAAATCTTTCATAAATGATACAAGATCTTCAACACCTTTCTTCGGGAAAGCATTATAAATAGATGCTCTCAATCCGCCAACTGAACGATGTCCTTTTAATCCGTCAAATCCGGCGGCAGTTGCTTCTGCAATAAGTTTCTTTTCGAGATCTTCCGTTGCAAGGTTAAAAGTAACATTCATTAATGAACGGCTATCTTTTTCAGCATGACCTTTGTAAAAGCCGCCACTTGCATCTATGCAGCCATAAAGAACTTCTGCTTTCTCCTTGTTAAGCTTATACATTGCATCAAGTCCGCCAAGTTTAGTAACCCACTTAGCAACTAATCCAATTATGTAAATGCCGAATGTATTAGGAGTATTGTAAAGAGAATTATTCTCTACGTGAGTTTTATAATTTAGCATTGTGTGCAAAGAATCAGAACTTCTACCGAGCAAATCTTTTCTGATAATAACAAGAGTAACTCCCGCTGGTCCCATATTTTTCTGAGCACCGCCATAAATGAGAGCATATTTATTTACATCAATCTTCTTATGAAGAATGTCTGAGGAAGCATCACATACTAGTGGAACATTTCCAACTTCCGGTTCTTTATGCCATTGAGTTCCGTAAATTGTATTATTGGTAGTGATATGAACATAAGCGGCTTCAGGGTCAAGCTTCAGCTCGTCTTGCTTAGGAATCCTTTTAAAATTTTCTCCTTCTGTTGAAGCGGCGATGTTAACTGTGCCGACTCTTTTGGCTTCCTTCACAGCTTTTTTAGACCAGCTTCCGGTTATGATGTAATCAGCCGTATTCTTTGGAGGCATTAAGTTTAATGGAACCATGGAAAACTGCAAGCTTGCACCACCCTGAAGAAAGAGAAGTTCATAATCATCGCTGACATTAAGAAGAGATTTTAAATCGGTCTTAGTCTCGGCAATTATTTTATCAAAAGCTTTTGATCTGTGGCTAATCTCGAGTATCGACATTCCAACACCGGGAAGAGCAAATAAATTTTCCTGTGCTTCCTTCAGCACATCTTCCGGCAGAATAGCCGGACCCGCGCTGAAATTATATATTCTTTTTTGCATGATGACTTTCCATATTTATTTAGTAATGAATCAAACACCCGATTATAGTCGAGTGCTTAGTATTTTTAAAAATCATATTAAATGAACTAAAAGCCCATCTCTTAATTTAGGTTCAAACCAGGTTGATTTCGGGGGCATAATTTCTCCCGCATCGGAGATCTTTATCAGGTCTTCAACAGAAACCGGGTAGAGCGAAAAAGCAGCTGCGGCTTTACCGGAGTCGACTAATTTTTCAAGCTCCGATGTTCCTCTTATTCCACCAATGAAATCTATTTTTTTGCTTGTTCTTTGATCATCGATGCCGAGAACAGGATTCAAAAGAAAGTCCTGTAATATACTTACATCCAGACCCGACCCTACGGAATCCGACAATGACAAGCTTGCAATAATCGAATCCCTTGCTTTAAGAGAATACCACTGTTTATTTAGATACATTCCAAAACTTCTTCTTTGGGCTGGTTCTTTTAAAGAAGTTTTTTGAATCTCGAACTTTTCACTAACCTGGTTGAGGAATTCTTCTTCGCTCAATCCATTAAGATCGCAAACAATCCTGTTGTAAGGAAGAATATTTACTTCTTCAGCAGGAAAAATTACAGCAATAAAAAAATTATACTCTTCGTCTCCCTTATGATTGACATTGTTATTTGCCATAACTTTTCTTGCACGGCTAGCACTTGCAGCACGGTGATGACCATCTGCAATATAAAGTTTACTAATCTTTTTAAATTCATCTGTAATAGTCTGATTATGCTTATCGGGAAGAATCCAGACAGAATGTTTGACTTTGTCGCTTGCTGTGAAATCGTAAACCGGGTCAAGATTATTTGTTGTTTCTCCAACTATATCATTTATTTTTTTTACGCCCCGGTATGTTAAAAATACAGTACCTGTCTGAGCTTTTGTTGTAGCAATGTGATTAGTCCTGTCATCTTCTTTTTCTTTTCTTGTTTTTTCATGCTTGAGGATAACAGCGTTATCATAATCATCAACAGAAAAAGTTGCAGCAATACCGGTTTGTGCTTTGCCATTCATAATTAATCTGTAAAGGTAAAAGCGAGGCTTATCATCAACTTTTAAAGGTGCTTCTTTTTTAAGCAGTTCAAGATTCTCTTTTGCTTTCTTATAGACTTCTGGAGAATACGGATTAATATTTTTATTAAGTTCGATTTCAGATCTTGTTACACGAAGAAAACTTAGATTATTTCTTTCGGCAGCAGCACAAGCTTCTTCCCCGTTAACAACGTCGTAAGGAACACTCGCAACAAGCTGGGCAGATTCTTTTGAAGGTCTGAGTGCGGTGAAGGGTTTTATTACAGCCATAAGTTTTCGGAATACATCTGAGAAAAAATCACATGGTAAAAATCCGCAAAATATCGGAAAGATTCCATTGGAAGGGAGAGAACCTTCAAGGTTAACCATTTGTTTATACGCTTTAACCTTGAAGGTTAGAGAATGATTTGCTTTCCCCGAAACAATCTTTATTTTTGACGGCATAATAGTTGACGCACGGAGTTATAGCGTTCTTTTTAAGAAGTTGATTCTTTAAGTAGATGAAAAACCTTACGAAAATATTTTTCTTTTTTTCTTTTCTGTTTGTTTATTCCTGTTCACAAACAATACCCAATCTTTCTTATGTAAAGAAAGAAGTTGTTTCATATTATGAATCCGGGGGATATAATAAAGAAGTAGAAGAAGTTGTAAATAATGCTATCGGGCAGTTTAAGTCGGTAGAAACAAGTGATTCTTCGGCTGTTATTTTTGATGTTGACGATACCGCACTTTCATACTATGAGCTTGGCAAAAGCATATCGTTCGGTTATGTCCCGGAACTCTGGGATAAATGGGTTGATGAAGAAACAGTGCCTGCCATTCCCCAGGTTAAAAAACTTTATGATTTTCTGACCCAAAGGGGATTTAAGATAATTTTTCTTTCCGGAAGAAAAGAGTATAACTATAACGGCACAATCAGGAATCTCAACTCAGCCGGCTACACGCAGTTTGATACCCTGATTGTAAGAAGCAGAGATGAATATGAAATAACTGCTGTCGATTATAAAAGCAGCAAGAGAGTAGAATTAACCGCACGGAGCTACATAATTGTTGGAACCATCGGCGATCAATGGAGCGACTTAGAGGGATCGTATCACGGAATACAGGTTAAGATACCGAATTATATATATTGTATAGAATAGTAAAACTTAAAAACTATAAAGATTTGAAGGTTTAACTATGAAAAATAATTATGACGAACTTGAACTTAAGAAATATGAGGAATTATATTCATTATCAAAAGAAATTCTTAAGAAAGAGCATGATAGATTTGTTAATCTTGAAGAAAAAAGTCATAGACAGTTTTCTTTGTTAATTATTATTCTGGGCTTTTTATCATTAAATTTTAATGAATATATCATGATGTGGAATTATTGTAGTGGCCTTTGGGAGAATCTTTTTCTAATTTTTCTATTGGTAACTTTAGTTTTAATATTTATGGCAATAATATTTTATGCTAAGTCAATTTCATTTGGTAAATATAAGAGTACTGTCCTAAACAGTGATCTAATTGAACATTTTAAAAAGAACAAATATATTGATGTGATCTTTTCATTAAGCAAAAGGAACTCAGAAGATTTTTTAATAAATAATTCATTGGCCAATAGAAAATTAGATAATGCTGTAATAGCGTTTTTATTTACTAAAATTATTATTAGTTTTATTGCAATATTACTTTTATTGTATTCGATAATTAAATTAAAGGGTTAAAATGAGCGATAAAGAAGATAATAATTCGGAATCAACTGATACTTCTGATAAAGAACCCGAGCAGCCATCAAAATCCGATTCCCAACCATCTGAAGAAATTGAAGCTCCTCAATCAGATTGGTTTAAAAGAAGTATAGATGATGATCTGAAAAAGTAACGAAGGAAGAAAGTTAAGATGACACAATATGACGGTGAGAAAGAGGATAATTCTTCTAATAAATCTGAGAATGATTCGAGACCCGAATCAACACCAGATGATAGTGTTGAGGCTCCTCAGTCTGAATGGATTAGAGAAGGTTTTGAAAATAACAAAGAAAAAGAAAATCTGAACGATTAGTTTTATCAACTGCGATATTAAATAAATACCGACCACTTCCTTATATTTACTACTCATATTTCAATTAAAATAGACTCATGAATTTTTCCGATATTCCTAAAGCATATAATCCATCAGAAGTTGAAGATAAGTGGTACGGCTACTGGCTGGAAAAAGACTTATTCCGTTCAGAAGTTGATGAAAGCAAAAAACCTTATACAATTGTAATCCCTCCGCCAAATGTAACCGGCAGCTTAACAATGGGGCATATTCTTAACAATACAATCCAGGATATTCTTATTCGTACAAAAAGAATGCAGGGCCATAATGCCTGCTGGGTTCCGGGAACAGACCACGCATCAATTGCTACAGAAGCTAAAGTTGTTGTTTTTCTTAAAGAGCAAGAGATTGATAAAAGAGATATTGGCAGGGAAGAATTTCTTAAACACTGCTGGGAGTGGAAAGAAAAATATGGCGGAATAATAATTCAGCAATTAAAAAAACTCGGAGTAAGCTGCGACTGGCAGCGCGAACGTTTTACAATGGATGATCATTACTATAAAAAAGTAATTGAAACTTTCGTTGCCTTATACAAAGAAGGGAAAATATACCGCGGCTACAGGATGGTAAACTGGGATCCTGTTTCGCGTTCAGCAATCTCCGATGAAGAAGTTATTTACAGAACCGTAAATGGGAAACTCTGGTATCTTAAATATCCCGTTAGAGATTCGGGTAATTTTATTATAGTTGCAACAACACGTCCCGAAACAATGCTCGGTGATACGGGCATTGCTGTTAATCCCGAGGATGAGAGATATAAAAAGTTTATTGGCAGGAAAGTTATTCTTCCTATAGTTAACAGGGAAATTCCAATCTTTGCTGATGAATATGTTGATAAAGATTTTGGTACCGGGGCAGTTAAAGTTACTCCCGCTCATGATATAAACGATTACGAAATGGGGAAAAGACATAACCTCGAGACTATCAATATCTTTAATGAGGATGCAACAACAAATGAAAATGTTCCTGATGATTTAAAAAATCTGGATAGGTTTGAAGTTCGTAAAAAAGTCGTTGAGAAATTTGAAAAACTTGGTTTGCTTGAGAAGATTGAAGATTATCAAACAAGTATTGGCTACTCAGAACGCGGCGGTGTTCCGATCGAACCATATCTTTCTGAGCAGTGGTTTATGAAAATGAATGAGCTTTCCAAACCCGCCCTAAAAGTTGTAAAAGAAGGAAAGATAAAATTTCATCCTGCTCACTGGGTTAAAACTTATGACCACTGGATGAGTAATATTAATGACTGGTGTATTTCCCGTCAGCTTTGGTGGGGACACCGCATTCCGGTTTGGTACTGTATTGGTGATGACCATTGCGAGCCCGAATGCAAAAAACCTATGGTATCAGTAAATGTCCCCGAGAAATGTCCTCATTGTGGTTCAAAAAATCTTAAACAGGACGAAGATGTTCTTGACACCTGGGCATCGAGCTGGCTCTGGGCTTATGATGTTTTTAAAACTGAAGAAGAACAGAACTATTATTATCCGACAAACACACTTGTAACTGCACCAGATATAATTTTCTTCTGGGTTGCAAGGATGATAATGGCAGGACTTCATTTTAAAAAAGATATTCCTTTCAGTGACGTTTATTTCACCAGCATCATTAGAGATGTTCAGGGAAGAAAAATGAGCAAATCTCTCGGCAATTCTCCCGACCCTCTCGATGTTATTAAAGATTACGGCGCCGACGCTTTACGTTTTACGGTAATTTATCTCGCGCCGCTCGGACAGGATGTTCTCTTCTCTGACGATAAATGTGAGATCGGAAGAAACTTTGCCAACAAAATCTGGAATGCAGGAAGATTCCTTTTGATGAACAAGGAGAATATTAATGTTGATGAGAGCTTAGCGGAAAAGCATATAGATTTTTCAGACGAATGGATAACCTCGAGATTTCACCAAACACTTCAGCAGCTTAATGATGCCATGGAAAAGTTTGAGATAAATAATGCGACAAAAATTATTTATTCTTACGTGTGGAATGACTTCTGCGATTGGTATATCGAATTAATGAAAAACAGGATTTATACCGGAAGTGATGAAGTTAAATCTGCCGTTCTCACAAGAGCATTAAGTAATTTTGAAAACCTGCTGAAAATTGTTCATCCTTTTATGCCGTTCATAACAGAAGCACTCTGGCAATTAATTAAGGAAAGAAAAGAGGGAGAAAGCATTTCAGTATCAGAATATCCGGAGTTTAATTTTTCAAAGATAATCCCGTCAGCCGAAAAAGAAATGGAGTTTGTTCAGGATGTTATTTCAGCTTTAAGAAATATCCGTGGCGAGATGAATATTCCCCCGTCAAAGCAGGTTAATGCGTTTATTAAGTCTTCCCAGGTTGCTGATTACCAGGTCGATTACATTAAAAAACTTGCAAAAGTCGATGAGATAAGAATTGACAAAACTCTTAGTAAGCCTAAGGCAAGTGCTTCGGCAGTTGTAAAAGAAACTGAAATTTATGTGCCGCTTGAAGGATTAATTGATCTCGATGTTGAACGAAGCAGGCTGCAGAAAGAAATAACAAGACTCGAAGGAGCAATGGTTGGCATAGATAAAAAACTTTCAAATGAAAAATTTGTAAATAATGCCGCGCCGGAAGTTGTAGAGAAAGAGAAAATGAAGAAGAAAGATTGGGAAACAAATCTTATTAAACTTAAGGAAATATTATCTAACCTTAATTGAAAGGGGAATTTCATGTATCATACTATAAATGAATTCTTAACCGACTGGAAATCGGAGAGCGAAGCAACAATAAAAGTGTTTGCTAATCTGAATGATGAATCGCTCGATCATAAAAACTCAGAGATTGGGAGAACAATAGGAAGATTAGCTTGGCATATTACAGCTACTATTGGTGAAATGCTCGGCAGCGCAGGAATAAGCTTAGAGACACTGAATGATGATAATAATTATCCTAAAAGTGCCAAAGGGATTCTAGAAAAGTATAAACTGGCTTCCTCTCAACTCTTTGAGCAATTACCAGTGGTATGGAATGACGATTCATTAAAAGAGAATGTAAATATGTATGGTGAACAATGGACCAAGGAAGCCGTTCTGACTTCTTTGATAAAACACCAGATACATCACCGCGCGCAAATGACCCCACTTATGAGACAAGCCGGTTTGAAAGTTCCGGGCATTTATGGTCCCTCTTATGAAGAATGGAAAGCAATGGGAATGGAACCTATGGAATGATTCTGTAATAAAAACTTATTCTTTTTTTTCTTATGTTCTGAAATATAATTCGTACTGTAAAGAATTTATAAGGAAAGGGAGGAATAAAATGTTAAAGAATAAGTATTGTTTTATATTTGTCTTAATTCTTCTTTCCGGAGTTAGTCTGCTTAGGGCACAATATGCACCGGAAAATAAAAAATTCGGATTCGGAATTATTCTTGGAGATCCCACAGGGGGAACAGCTAAATTATGGCTTAACAGGGAAAATGCTTTAACGTTCAGCCTCGGAAGTTCTTTTTTTGGTAGTCCCAGGATTGGCGTTGATTACTTATGGCATTTTGATGCTTTTGAAACCGATATTGTAAATCTGTATGCCGGACCGGGTGGTATTATAGGTTTTGGTGAAGGGGATGGTTTCTGGTACAAGAAAAGATTTGTAAGAACTGGTAACGGGATTGGTCTTGCAGGCAGAGGAATATTCGGTATCGATGTAGTTCCGCGAAGAACACCACTGGAAATATTTTTTGAGCTTGGAGTTCTTCTCGCAATAGTTCCTGATTTTGGCTCCGCGGTAGATGCGGCTATCGGTATAAGGTTTTATCCGTAGAAATCTTCTTTGCCTGAACTAAAATGATAGAAGATAATTCGGTTATAAAAAAATAAATTCGATGAAAACTTTAATTTTTATATTTTGAATCACCCGTTAATTTTAATTGGAATAACTTAATTATCTATAATATAAGAAAGGAGTTACTTTATGGCTGTGAGAAAAGGAAGTGCGGAGTGGAACGGAGATCTAAAAGGCGGAAAAGGTATGCTTAGTTCTGAAAGCGGTGCCTTGAGCAATATAGCTTATAATTTTGTATCGAGATTTGAAGAGGGGAACCAAACCAATCCCGAAGAACTTTTGGGCGCCGCACACGCTGCCTGCTTCTCAATGGCGCTCGCAAACAATTTATCTAAAGAAGGATTCAAAGTTAACTCGATAAAAACAGTCGATCATGTTCATCTGGAAAAGCAGGAAGCGGGCTTTACAATAACTAAAATTGTAATTAACACGGAAGGAAAAGTTGAAGGAATTGACGAAGCAACATTTAAGAAGCATGCTGAGAATACTAAAGCGAGCTGTCCTGTTTCAAGAGCATTAAAAGTGGAAATGAACTTGAACGTTAAATTAGTTTGACAATTCTAATAGCCGTAGCACAGGTTGAATAATCTGTGCTACTTAATTAATCCATCAAATCTTCATACTCTTTGTTTTTAGCAATAAAATAGTCTGCATAAGAGCATGTGGGAATAACTTTTAAATTATTTTCCTTTGCATATTCAAGGGCAGCCTTAGCCAGCTTCCCTGCCAGCCCCCTGTTTCTTAAATCGGGGTGAACATATACTTTTATAATATTAATTGTTTTGGAATCATCCATAATGTATTTGGCGTAAGATTCTTTGCCGCTTTCTACCAAATAAAATTTCTCCTGGTCTTTGTCGTGCTTTATTTCCATTTAAAAACAATCTTCTTTGACTATTTTTCCATTAATAATAACAGTACATACATGAGAAGTATATTCGAAAGGATTATCGTCAAACAATACAATATCGGCATCTTTTCCTGTTTCGATAGATCCAACCCGATCTTCAATCCCAAGTATTTTAGCTGCATTAATAGTGATTGTTGCTAAGGCATCTTCAAAAGGCAAACCATTTGCGTTAGCAATCGCAGCTTCAAACAAAACAATTCTTGTTTTTGGAACGTATCCTTCATAACCGCTTTGTAAAGCAAAAGTAATTCCTTCCTTTTTTAGAGTTGCTGCTGTTTCGAGGGAAACATTTTTTGTATCTCCATAATTTCTTACCATTGTAGGATGAAGAATTATTCCCCTAAGCGGGATTTCCTTTATTTCATTTATTAAAATGTAAGACTCCGCTGCGCCATCAAGAATAAGCTTAAAGCCAAACTCCTGTTGAAGCCGGAGAGCTGTCATTATTTCGGGTGCTCTTTGCACAGTAAACATTGCAAGGACTTCACCGCTTAAAACTTTTGCCAGTATCTCAAGCTTCAGATCCCTTGAAGGCTTTTTTTCTTCTTTTGCATTTTTTATTTTCTCTATATAATCTTTAGCTTTGATAAATTCCTCCCGTAATATTGCAACACCTTTCGAACGTGTGCCCGGCTTTTTATAATTACTGCTCACATCCGAACCGAGAGTAAAAGAAACCGTTGTAACCGAATCAACAATAACATCCTTTAATGTTTCCCCGAATGTTTTAACCATCATGGTTTGTCCGCTCGCAAGAGCACCGGGGCCATGCCCTGTATGTAAAGTAGTTATGCCGAGATTTCTTACGAACCCGACCAGCTTTTCTCGCATATTGTATGCATCAAAGGCTCTTAACTCAGGTTGAATGGCATCGGATTTTTCAAGTTGATCCTGATCATGTTCATAATTATAAATACCGGATAAACCAACAACCGAGTGTGCATCTATTAAACCTGGAGTAACTATTTTTCCCGCTATTTTTTTATAATCTGCAGGAACTGTTATTTCGTTTTGTAAGCCAACTTTTTCAATCTTACCATCTTTAATTAAAATAATTCCGTTAACAATCTTTTCTCCTGCCATTGTGTAGATGGTATCGCCCCAAACGGCTATCTGTGCGTTAATATTTACAGAAGAGAAAAAAATGATTACGACAATTAAAGCCGGAGTGAAAATTACTTTTTTGACAATGTCAGTTTGAGCTTGTCGAAAACGGTAATTCTTTCGGTCAAACTTCGACAGGCTCAGTGTGACAGGATAAATATTTTTTAA
>Ga0154475_1061_pt1 | contig 13377 bp, 8 predicted proteins | sample RifGroC2_FD_115954 | JGI IMG/M metagenome (GOLD analysis project Ga0154475, IMG submission 115954) | Ignavibacteria bacterium GWC2_36_12 | reverse complement strand
CCGCGAAAAACTTCGTATCCCCCCACAGCATATTTTTTGTCCTCAGGATTTGAACGATCGAAAACTTTTTCTCCTTCAACCCACGTTTGCTCAACTTTTGTGTAAACACTTAAAGGTTCACCCGAAAGGATGATGAAGTCTGCATCCTTACCTGGTGTTAGAGAGCCGATTCTGTCGTCGAGCCCAAGCATTCTCGCTCCCGCAAGTGTTAAAGCCTCAAGAGATTTTGCTTCACTCATTCCTGCTCTTACTCCAAATGCAGCGGAACGCAGCAATAATCTCGAATCGGTTATCCAGTCATCCGTATGAAAAGCAACATTAACACCTGCCTGCTCTAAAACGGCTCCGGTTTTATATGAGAGATTTATGGCTTCAAGTTTTCCGCCGGGAGAATCAATCATAATAATTGAGCAAGGAACATTTGCTGCAGCAATTTCTTCTGCTACTTTCCATCCTTCGCTTACATGTTGCAATACTACTTTAAATCCAAATTCATCTTTTAATCTTAGTACAGTCAGTATATCATCGGCACGATGAGTGTGGAATTGGACAATCCTTTTTCCTTCGAGCACTTGTATTAATGTTTCCATTCCGATATCACGCTTCGGCATTTTTTCAGGGTCGCCGGTTGCACTTTTAATTTTCTCTTTGTATTCCTGTGCTTTAATAAAAAGTTGTCTTACTATTGAAGCAGACTTTGAACGGGTTCCCGAAAATGGAGGGCTACCAAGAGAGTTAGTTCCATTAGCCATTTTTAATCCGCCGCAAATACCGTTAAGTATATCATCACAAAAAAGCATATCATTAATTGTTTTTGCATTTTTTCTCATTTTCAAATAGACTGTCTGCCCGCTCATTAAGTGTCCTGAGCCGGGCATAACATTAACGGTTGTTATCCCTCCAGCGATAGCTTTTTTAAAAGTATCACTCATCGGATCAACGGCATCAAGAATTCTTACATCGGGATGAGTTGTAGAAGAACGGTCGCCGCCATCTCCTTCGCCTATATGAGAGTGTGTATCGACAAGTCCCGGCATAATGACTTTACCCTTAACGTCATACACAATTATATCTTCTTTACCGGCAAGGGAATCTTCCATACTTCCTACTTCAATTATTTTTCTGTTACGAATAAGTAAATAACCATTCTTAAACGTTTCACCGGAAATAGAGTATATTTTTGCATTAATAAAGACAGTTGGTTGCGTTTGAGGGAAAGAAGAAAAAGATATTAGAGCAATAAGAAACAATGAAATAAGGATTTTCATTCCTAAGCCTTTGTTGTGGATTATTCAGTAGAAAATTATTGAAATGACGAATAATATCCTATAGTGGAGAGGAGATACGAAATTCTCCAGTTTATTTTTCAGTAAAAAGTTGTTTAATTGCTTAGGTAAATTGAGGTCCTTCCGGAAGCTTCTACCTTTTGAAGGTGGGGAGTTTTACAAAGGGTCTTATTAAAAAAGCAGTAGAAGTAAAGTAGTAATAGAACATGAGACAAAATAAGATGAGTCGTTATTTTATTGTCCCAATTTTTCTTTTCCTCTATGTTTTTGGTTTTTTGTCGTGTGCCCCTTTAGGAGAGGAAGACAAATCTCTTGAAAATAATTACACTAAGAAAGAATACCGTATCGAAATGCGGGATGGTGTTAAATTGTTTACAGCAGTTTACTCTCCAAAAGATACTTCGGAAAAATACCCGGTAATTATTTGGCGGACGCCATACAATGTGGGACCATATGGAGAAAGCAAATTCCCCGTTTACAGAAGATATACCTGGCAACATTTTATAGAAGAAGGATATATAATTGTTTTTCAAGACGTGCGCGGCAGATTCATGTCGGAAGGGAATTTTGTCAATATGACTCCCTATATCAAAGAAAAGGAAAGCAATAAAGATATAGACGAAACCACAGACACCTATGATACTGTTGACTGGCTTATTAAAAACATTCCGAACAATAATGGCAAGGTGGGATTTTGGGGAATTTCGTACCCGGGCTTTTATGCTGCTATGGCTGGGATCGAGGCGCATCCGGCAGTTAAAGCTATTTCGCCACAGGCACCTATTGCTAACTGGTTTGCAAACGACGACTGGCATCATAACGGTGCGTTTGCTCTTGCTGGCGGGTTACCGTTTATGTCGGTGTTCGGTGTTCAAAGAGAAGGATTTGTACAAGAGTGGTCTGAAGAATTTAATTTCGGGACGCAAGATGGGTATAGCTTTTACCTTAATTTAGGACCGTTGCAAAATGTTAATAAAAATTATTTTCATCATAAAATTCCATTCTGGGATTCGCTTATGATACATGGAATTTATGATGGTTTCTGGAAAGCAAGAAACTCCCTTCCGCATTTCAATAATATTAAACCTGCTGTACTTGTAGTTGGTGGCTGGTTCGATGCAGAGAATTTGTATGGAGCTTTAGAAACTTATCGTTCGATTGAGAAGAGAAATCCCGGTAATAAAAACTATTTTGTAATGGGTCCCTGGATTCATGGTGGCTGGGTTCGTACCGATGGGGATTCACTTGGAGATATTAGCTTTGATTCCAAAACAGGTGAATATTATGTTAAAAATATTGAACTTCCTTTCTTCAATTATTACCTTAAAGGAAAAGGAGAACTAAATTTACCCGAAGCATATATTTTTGAAACCGGGTCGAATAAATGGCAAAAATATGATTCGTGGCCTCCTGCAAATTCGAAAAGCTTCAGTTTATATTTAAACGTAAATCACGCGCTTTCGTTTAAGCAACCATCTACCACCGACATCCGACTCCCCGCAATGTTTGACGAATATATTAGCGATCCTGCAAAACCAGTACCATTTACAGAAGAAATAACAACCGACATCCCCAAAACTTATATGATCGAAGATCAGCGTTTTGTTGCACAACGCCCAGATGTTTTAGTTTATAAAACGGAGACTTTAGAAAAAGACATTACATTCGCCGGAAATGTAATTGCAGACTTATTTGTTTCTACAACCGGCACCGATGCCGATTGGGTTGTGAAATTGATTGATGTATTCCCGGCTGATTCAGTTTCATCCAACAGTGTCAATTATCATGAATATGAAATGTTAGTTAGGGGAAACATATTACGGGGTAAATTCAGAGAGAGCTTAGAAACTCCCAAACCATTTACACCGGGAGAAATTACAAATATTAAGTTTGATCTTTTGGATATCAATCACACTTTTAAGAAGGGACATAGAATAATGATCCAGGTTCAAAGCAGCTGGTTTCCTTTATTCGACCTTAACCCGCAAAAGTTTGTTGATATTTATAATGCCGAGGAGAGTGATTTTCAAAAGGCAACACACAGAGTTTATTTTTCTAAGGAATATCCATCCAGGATTGTTTTAAAAGAAATCTATTAAGGAAAAATTAAAGAGGTCAAGTGAGGCTCACCTTTAAGGTGAACCTCACTTAAAACTAAACATTAAACAAAAAGTGCATTACATCTCCATCCTGAACAACATAATCTTTTCCTTCAACACGCATTACTCCGGCGGCTTTGCACGCTGCTTCTGAACCATAATTCACATAATCGTCATAACTTATTACTTCTGCACGTATAAATCCTTTTTCAAAATCCGTGTGTATTTCACCTGCTGCCCGTGGGGCTTTTTCTCCTTTGTGTATTGTGCATGCTCTTACTTCTTTTGGTCCCCCCGTAAAAAAGCTTATCAATCCGAGAGAGTGAAAACTTATTCGTATAACTTTCTCAAGTCCGCTTTTTTTAACTCCGTAAGATTCAAGAAATTCATGTCTTTCTTTTTCGTTTAATCCTATTAGCTCTTCTTCAACCTTTGCAGATATTTTAATCCAGTCACAATGCCTCGATTCGGCGAAGTGAGCAACCTTAAGTACATACTCATTGTTTATATTTAATCCGTTCTCATCAACATTAGTGCAGTAAATAGTTTTTTTAGATGTCATCAAACGGAGCTCATTCATTAATTGCCTGATTGTTTCTCTGTCTTTTTCAGCAAACAGCGATGCCGGGTTTCCTTCATTCATAAATTTCAGCAGAGTTTCAGCATCGTCAAGCATAAGCTTAGTTGTTTTATCTCCCTTAGCCATCTTCTGCAATCGATCAATTTTTTTTTCAAGAGTCTGTACATCTGCAAGAAGAAGTTCAGTTTCAATCACTTCGATATCTCTTAAGGGATCAACGCTTCCATCAACATGAACAACATCGGGGTTATCAAAACATCTTACTACCTGTAGTATTGCTTCTGTTTCTCTTATGTTGCTTAGAAATTGGTTGCCGAGACCTTCTCCTTTGCTTGCCCCTTTAACGAGTCCTGCAATATCTACAAAATCCACGGTTGCATGAGTAACCTTAGCAGGTTTTATAAATGAGGCGAGCTTTTCAAGTCTTTCATCAGGAAGAGGAACAACAGCTTTATTGGGCTCTATTGTACAGAAAGGATAGTTAGCTGCTTCGGCGTTTTGTGCTTTTGTAAGCGCATTAAATAAAGTTGATTTACCTACATTTGGCAGTCCGACAATTCCGATTCCTAAAGCCAAAAAATCTCCAATTATTATTAATAACGATTCAAAATATACGAAAGAAAAATATGCGGAAGGTTGTGAGAACTCTGTAGGGACACATTAAGCTATGTCCCTACATTTGAGAAATTAATTATTCGTAGGTAAGAAAGAATGGTTTCGTCCGAAATCCATCATCTGTTCTGTAAAATCATCGAGATATTCTATTTTAACGTCAACGATCTTTTCTCCTTCATAAACAGGAACTAACTTTGGATTGATAAATCCTTTGTAAGGTGCAGCATTAAGCTTTGCATATCTTTCAAGAACTTCCTTATGCAAAGCAGTATCCACAATAACTCCGTAGGTTTCGATAAAACTCTTAGCAGCATTAAAATTTCCTTCGGAAGTAATTCTCTGGATTTCTTTTAAAAGCTGTCCGAATAATTTTCTCAGTTTCTGATAATCATTAATTACAAAATAAGTTTTACTGTCTTTAATTTTCTTTTCAATTATGTTTTCCGGTTTCCCTTTTTCATAAACCCATTTCGAAATAGCCTGCCTGTTTCTCATATGAGACTCTTCAATATTTTCTCCCGGAACGATTCTTTTTAGCTGAAGCATTAAGCCGTTTCTTATATAGCTGTTGCATTCTGCTTTCCCGGGATCAATGTTGGGCATAACACCTATTTCAACAAGCTTCGGATCAATTGCGTAATATAAGGCTACGAGATCGGCTCTTGCCTCTTCAATTGCAGAAGCATAATTCTTAAGTGTTTGCTTCGGCGTTCCGATGCCCGGATTAATTTGTCCCGAAGCATGACCGATGACTTCGTGAAGATCAGTGTGAAGCTTGCTTCCGAGTGGTCCGTATTCCTTTGCCAGTTTTACTTCTTCTTCGGTGTAGCAAAATTCTTCAAGAGCTCCTTTTGTAGGAGAGTTATCAATAGCTTCTGTAATGTTGCCGAGTGAAACTGATTTTGAGCCATGCTGCTGTCTTATCCAGTTTGCGTTGGGAAGATTAATTCCAATAGGAGTTGAAGGAGAGGCATCTCCCATCTCGAAGACAACTGTTATCACTTTTGCAGAAATTCCTACAACATTTTTCTTTTTATGCTCATCCATAATCGGTGAATTATCTTCAAACCACTGAGCCTGCTTGCCGATTGCCTCTATTCTTTTTGTTGCTTCAAGATCTTTTATAGAAACTACAGACTCATAAGATCCTTTATGCCCGAGAGGATCGCTATATACTTCTACAAAACCGTTAACAACATCTACCCTTGATAATGTATCCCGAACCCAGAGGATGTTGTATTCATCCCACGTTTTAAGATCGCCTGTTTTGTAATATTCTATAAGCTTTTCCAGAATATTTTTTTGAAGCTCATTTTCTGCGGTGGAGCTTGCTTTCTCAAGCCAGTAAACTATTTTTTCGATCGCAGGAGAATACATCCCGCCCACCTTCCAAATATTTTCTTTAACAGTGCCGTTTTCCTTTACAAGTTTGGAATTCAGTCCGTACCAGATAGGACGGGGATCACCTTTCTTTTCCATCTTCGAATAAAAATCTTCTACTTCTTTTTGTGTAAGTCCCTTTCCATAGAAATTACCGGCAGAAGTTTTTATAAGATCATCATCCGGATTAAGGTTAACCTTTTTCCCATCAATGCGGGGGTCAAAAATAACCGGAGTCAAGAATGAAATTAATTGTTCCGTTGTTTCTCCATCATCGAGAGGGAACTTTGAAGCATCGGAATTATTAACTAATTCTGCAAAATATTCTTTTGGAAAATCAGGAATGATTTTCATAGTAGAATAATGATGATGAATTCCGTTTGAGAACCACACTCTCTTTGTATAAACCATAAATAGGTTAAAGTTTTCTGCATTCCTGTTCCCCTTATAACTATCAACAATCGCTTCAAGGGTTTTTCTTACCTTAAGATTGTATTTGTAGTTCTGATCGTAAAAAATATCTCTTCCGGCAAGAGCAGCTTCATACAAATAATAAAGCATTTCTTTTTGCTTCAAAGATAATTCTTCAAAACCCGGGACCTGGTAACGCAGTATTGCAAGGTCGGCAAATTGCTCGGTTTGGTATTTAAACTCTTCGGGTTTTTCCATTTCTTTTAAACAGTTAAATGACACGAAAGTGAAAAGGATAATAAAAAATAATTTTAATGATTTCATAAAACACCCGTATAATTTTACAATAATTAAACATCAATTTAGTTATTCCCGTCAATCCATTAAAGCCGGTTGAGGCAAAAATTTTTCTCTTTATTTCTTTTTATTTTGCTGGCGGGCAGCAAGTACCGAATCTCTTTTTTCGGCTCTCCTTATTATAGTTTCTATGTATGGCTCAATAATGTCTTTCATATCGGCTTGCGTTAAACTGTTTGCTTTAGAGTCAGTAACTAATTTTTTCCAGGGACGTGGATTTTTATAGTCGTATTTTCCATAAATAATAACAGGTGTTCCATAAGCAACAATTTTCTCACCGTCGCTTGTAGTTATCCATTGCTCAGCCCAGTAGTAAATCCATTCGGCATCAGTATCGAGAAGACGACAGCAGGAATGACTTGCCGGGTATCCGGGTAAATCAAACTGGTGTATAGACACACCATCAAAATTATCTATGTTAAATGCCCAGGGTAATATCCAGGTTGAGTCAATAGTGCTTATTGTTGATTTTGATTTCCAGTTTGTATGTAATAATCCTGTTGGTGTCGGAGTGGATCTTTTACCTAAGCTTGTCGGTCCCCATCTAATCAGATTTCCTTTTTCGTATGCTGCAAAAGCCTGTAGAGAATATGAAAAGATTAATAATTTTTTTACCCGGCTCAATAATTCAACCCGCTTAGGAAAAGGAGAGTAAGGCATGATATTATCATAAATAGTATCTGGAACAACAAGGCTGTCTCCTCTCGTGATATTTCTTGAATCGAGCCTGTTTAATGCGAGGATTATTTTTTTCCCCCCGGATCCGAATTCTTCTTTTAATTTTGTTAAGGTTCTTATCCCTTCTACGGGATAAAAATAATATTTGATTTCAATTTCTTTTGGCTTAACTACAACAGTGTCGAGAGCCAAAGGTTGTTTTGGTGCTTTCCTTTCTTCTTCGCAACCGGAAAGAATAAGAAGAGAAAGGGGCAATATGAATAGTTTAGCAATACATCTTGTCAAATTATCCCCCGTATTTTAAGTTCATTTATAAGCTGATTATAACTTTTAAATTGAATAGCGTCCCAGCCAAGGTTTTTAACTGCTTCGACGTATTCGAAAATGTCATCGATAAAAATGTGTTCTCCAGATGGAAGCTTAGTGTACTTTTCGACTGCCCTGTAAATTTTTTCTTCCGGTTTAACAGCGCCAACTTCATGAGACAAAATAAGCTTTTCAAAATTTTTAAGAAAGCTGTATTCGTTCCATCCATACTTTTGATGAATAATATTCGTGTTTGAAAGTAAAACGAGCTTATATCTTTTTTTCAATTCGGGCAGGAGCGAAACTAAATCTTCATTTACTGTAAAAATCTTAGAGTAAATGTTTATCAGGGTTTCTTTATCTACCTTATTATTGATGAACCCGGAAAGTCTGGAAAGAAACTTTTCCTCAGAAACTTCTCCCTTTTCAAATCTCCTATGGAAATCGTAATTCTCTTTATACTGATCTAGAAATCTTTGACCCAGCCCGGTTTCAATCTTTTCCAGCTTGTTGTATGATATATTGTAATCGAAAGGAATAAGTACATTCCCAAGATCGGAAACGATTACCGAATATTTTCTTTTTGTCATAATTAATTTTTTGTATCCGGAAAATTTAATAATAATTTCATTACTAATGATTAAGTTTTTAAAACCTTTTTCTTACAGGTTCGATGCGAAGTAATTATTTTTTTAATAAGATGGATTTATCATTTTGTTAATTGATAAGCTTTAGAAGCAAATAAAAAGCATTCTATTATCGTTATCTCGTTCTTTATAAATGGAATGATTTGTGTTAAAAATACAGTTAATTTTTTGGAATAATTTTCAGAGCAATTATGAATATCATCATATCTTCTTATAGAATTTTTAAAGCCGCATTTTTAATTTCACTTCTGCTTGTTCTACCGGCATTTTCACAAGGCTTCCTTAAAGCTTCAGGGACAAATATTGTAAACGGCAGCGGCTCACCAGTACTTTTAAGAGGAATTGGTCTCGGCGGCTGGCTCGTTCCTGAAGGTTACATGCTTCATACCAGTTCCTTTGCAGATTCTCCTACTGAAATAAGAAATAAAATAAAGACTCTTATTGGAGAAGAGAATGCAAATAACTTCTGGGATTTGTATTATCAGAATTATGTTAACAGGAAAGATATAGATCGTATAGCAGAATGGGGATTCAACTCTATCCGGCTCCCCATGCATTATGATCTACTTACTCCGAGAGATCAGCCGGGAGTTTTTATTGAAAAAGGTTTTGCAACGATAGACAGCCTTTTAGCGTGGTGCGAGGAAAATCATTTGTATCTTATTCTCGATTTGCATTGTGCACCCGGTGGACAGAATGCCCTTAACATCAGCGATTATGATGCTGCTTATCCTTCGCTTTGGGAAAGCGAGCAGAACAAAGAGCGCACCATTGATCTCTGGAGAGAGCTTGCTGAAAGGTATGCAGATAAAGAATGGATCGGTGGTTATGATCTTATAAATGAAACAGCCTGGGATCTTCCTGCAAACAATCAGCCGTTGAGGGATCTTTACATAGATATTACAAATGCAATAAGAGAAGTAGATACGAATCATATCATTTTTATAGAAGGAAATTGGTTTGCAACAGATTTTAACGGTCTGACTCCACCGTGGGATGATAACATGGTGTACAGCTTTCATAAATATTGGAATGTAAACAGCCAGGGGGCAATACAATATTTGTTGAATATCCGTTCTTCTTATAATGTTCCTCTCTGGCTCGGTGAATCAGGAGAAAACTCGAATCAATGGTTTACAGATTGTATAACTTTAATGGAAAATAATAATGTAGGGTGGTGCTGGTGGCCTCACAAAAAAATTTCATCGATTGCTGGTCCGCTTTCTGCTACGCTAACAACTGAGTATGATTATCTTTTAAGATATTGGAGCGGAACAGCAACCGCCCCGACTCTTGATTATGCTGTTAATGCTTTGAATAACCAGGCTCTAAAATTAAATATCGATCAGTGTACTTATAATCGTGGTGTAATTGATGCAATGTTCCGCCAGGTTGCTACCGATGTAACCCTTCCATATACAAATAATGTTATACCCGGACTCATATTTGCCACAGATTATGATTTCGGCAGGAACGGGTATGCCTATAAAGATAGCCTTTACGATAACACAAAAGGCAATGGTGGGGCAACATGGAATAATGGCTGGTTGTATAGAAATGATGGGGTTGATATTGAACAGTGCAGTGATTTTCCATCCAACAGTTACAATATTGGTTGGATAGAATCAGGCGATTATCTTAACTACACTGTAAATGTTCAGCAGCCCGGTTTGTATGATGTTGAAATAAGAGTTGCTTCAAATCAGTCTGGTGGAAAAATATTACTAAGGCTCGATGATGAAAATATCGGGAGTTTTATTGATGTTCCAAATACCGGGGGCTGGCAAAGCTGGCAGTCAGTTTCCCTTCAAAATGTTCCGATAAATAGCGGGACCCATAAGCTTACTGCTATGTTTTTCTTTGGCGGATTTAATGTTAATTATTTTGATTTTGTTTTAACTTCTACCGATGTAGCCAAAGAAGAAAATCTTCCTGATAAATTTGATCTGCAGCAAAATTATCCTAACCCGTTTAATCCTGTTACTACAATTAAATATCAGTTACCCCAAGAGGGCTTGGTTAAACTCGGGGTTTATGATTTGCTCGGAAGAGAAATAAAGACATTAGTAAATGAGAAAAAATCTGCAGGTAAATATGAAGTGAATTTGGATCTGTCTGAAATGGCAAGCGGAATTTACATATATAAATTCCAGGCAAACGGTTTTGTTTCAGTAAAGAAAATGACTTTATTGAAATAATTCTTTAGTTAATTTCAAACTCGCGGTCGACCAATCCGGTGTTTATCTCAATTGAGTTTACTATGAATTCCATAGTTTGTGTCCCGATGGATTGTTTTATTTTAAAGGGATATAAAAGCCCCCCCACTTCCCTGTAATCATCGTATGTTATTTCCTGTTCAAACAGACCCGATTCGGACTGGATATATTTTAATTCTTTTAGCTTCAAGCCGGATGCAGTATCGTAATATTGTGTCCATTTTATACCCGACGGGAGTGTTAAAATAATTTTATAAGCATCCTCGCTCTCGATTTTTTCTGTGCCGTCAAATGTTAGTTTAATTCCGTAATGCTCAATGTCGGTCAAAAGAGTTAGCGTAGATTCAAACTTTAGCTTTTCCAGTTCGCCGCCCGTTACCTGCACTTTTTCCCCCGCAAGGCTCATCATTCCCTTTTCCCCGTCAAAGATTATAACCTGTTTAGTATTGCCAGCTTTTATTTGTTGCTTAAATTTATTTGGAGCTTTCTGATAAGAAATAATAGTGACGTTTATTCCCTGGATAGAGCCCGTCATAATAGTTGTGCGGTCCATAATATTGTAGATTTTATCTGCACCTCCGATAGCAGCCACATAATTATCTATTACTTCCTTTGCCTTCAGGGAATCCTCTGAAACCAAAAGGGTATCGTGTAAAGCTTTTATCCCCGGATATGAATTAATATTAATAATAAATACTATAAGAACTGAAAAATATTTTTTCATAGCAGTGTTAAATGTTTATCCGGACTCAAAAATACTGATAATTACTTTTATTATTAAATAGAAATATTATAGCTTTGTTACTGAAACATTTATTCATATTAATGCAAAAGATATTTATCGTAGGGGCTTGCCTCTTAATTTTTTCAGGTCAAACTGTTTCTCAAACTTATTCAATAGGGGGAAAGATAACAGATAAAATAACGGGACTGCCGTTAAGCTATGCTAATGTGAGAGTTTTGAATTCTTCGCTTGGCACCGCCTCAAATCCTGAAGGGGAATACGAAATAAAACTTGATGCGGGTAATTATCAATTGATTGCGTCTTATATCGGTTACAAAACGGATACAATATCTGTTGAGCTCAAATCCAATTTTGCCGACGCCGATTTTAGTCTCCTGCAAACGGACGTTACACTTCCCGAAATTGTTATTCTGCCGGGAGAAAATCCTGCTCTTGAAATAATGAGAAATGCCGTTAGAAAAAAGAAAGAGCGTGATAAGAAAATATCCGGGTATGAGTTTGAAGCCTTTACCAAAGCGGTAATAAGAACTCCCGGTGAAATAAAGGCAGGCAGCAACACTATTGTTATAGACGTCGGTGGCGAAGATACCACATTAAATATTGCCGGTATAATTGAAAATGAAAGTAAAGGATATTTTCAAAAACCGGATAACTATAAAGAGATAATTACAGCAAGAAAACAAACGGCTAATTTTCCCTCTACGATTAATATTTTAACGGGGGGAAGAGTTATGCAGAATTTTTATAATGACGAAATAAGTTTTCTTGGTGAATTTTTACCGGGACCATTAGCAGACTATTCATTGAACTATTATTATTTCTATATAGAAAGAATAGTCGCAATTGATAATAAAACTATTTTCCAGATTCATATGACCCCGGATGATGAAAGCGATCCGGGCTTCGAAGGCAGCATATATATTCTTGATGAAACATATGATCTTATCAAAGTCGATCTCAATCTTAACAAAGCTGCAAACCCGGGAGGAGTGTTCGATACAGTAAGTATATTTCAGCAATTTGCTTTATATGATGAATCGGTTTATATGCCTGTTGATTACCGACTTTTTGCCAACGTTAACTACCTCAACATTGCCAGGTTTGGTTTTGGGCTGAATACAATTCTTTATGACTACAAAATTAATCCCGAATTTAATGAGGATATTTTTAGTAAAGCCATCGTTACTGTAGAACCGGAAGCTGATAAAAAAGATTCTCTTTACTGGCTTTCCACCCAGACAATTCCCAATACTGAAGAAGAGGCAAAAGCATATAACAGGATTGACAGCATTAAAAATGTTCCCAGAACGTTCTGGGATGATTTTTCAATCTTATCATCAAGAATAAAATTGTCGGATAATTTTGAAATAAGCGCACCGGTTGGAATATATCACTTCAACAGGATTGAGGGACATGCCCTGGACTACGGATTCTTTTTAAATGATGCACTTGATAAAAGACTAAGCTCGAGCTTAAAATTTTCTTACGGCTTTGCCGATGAAAAATTCAAAACCGATTTTTATAGTTCATATCGCCTGGGAGACTACAGGACTTACAAGATACAGCTTAATGCTTTTAACAGGATAAATGTTCTATTTGGCGAATCCGATGATTATAATGAATTGACCCCAACTATTCTTGCTTTGTTAACAAAATATGAATTCAGAGATTATTTTTATTCAAAAGGATTTGACCTGGAAATTTCAGGCGATGTTTTTCCCGTAGTCAATCTTAAGCTTGGGTTTATCAATAGGACAGATAAAAATGCATACAACAATTCAGATTTCTCATTCTTTTCCAAGAACAAAACATACCGTTCAAATCCCGCTATTTATGTAACAAAAGTGAATGCCGTTAAAACCGGTTTCAAATTGGATTTCAGAGATTTTATTGAAGATGGATATTCAAGGAGAAGAATTTCATTAGGAGGATCATACATAACTTTCGAGGGGGATGTTACCTTGTCGGATCCGGATATTCTTAAAAGCAATGTTGATTTTACTAAATATGAATTAAGAAGCGAAACCAGGCTAAGAACTTTCAGGAACTGTATCTTA
>Ga0154475_1143_pt1 | contig 13607 bp, 15 predicted proteins | sample RifGroC2_FD_115954 | JGI IMG/M metagenome (GOLD analysis project Ga0154475, IMG submission 115954) | Ignavibacteria bacterium GWC2_36_12 | reverse complement strand
TTTCAGTTTTAAGCGGATCGTAATCGTAACTGGAAAGACTATAAGTGTTCGGCTTAAAAGAATCGTTAATTTCTTTTTTTAACTCCAGCCTGATGTATTTTCTTTCTTTTATAAAATCAGTTGAATCGGATTTTGGCTGCGGGTAAAGTGTTATACAAAATAATAAAAAGAAAGTTAACCCTGTCTTAAAAATTTTCATTGCTCAAATATAATAAGTATGAAGTTATTCAGGTTGGTTAAGTTTTGTCAGGCACTAAACTTTCTCCGGTTAACCTTTTATTTCAGGCTTCATTTGGGGAAAAAATATAACATCCCTGATTGACGATTGGTCTGTTAAAAGCATTACAAGCCTGTCAATTCCAACTCCAAGCCCTGCTGTTGGCGGCATACCATATTCAAGTGCACGTAAAAAGTCTTCGTCAACCTGGTGAGCTTCCTCATCTCCTTCTTCACGAAGTTTTGATTGCCCCTCGAATCTTTTTCTCTGGTCAATCGGGTCATTAAGCTCACTGAATGCATTACAGATTTCTCTTCCACCGACATAACCTTCAAACCTTTCAACAAGTCCCGGTTTTGACCTGTGCTGTTTTGCAAGGGGTGAAAGTTCTACAGGATAATCTACTATAAATGTAGGCTGTATAAGTTCCGGCTGAATTAATTCACTAAAAATCTCATCAACTTGCTTTGGCTTTCCCTGCTTAACTTCTATACCGTTATCAATTGCATAACTTTTTAGCTGATCATATTTAGCCGTTAAAATATCCAACCCGGTTTTTTCTTTTAATGCTTCAACCATTGAAATTCTTTTCCAGGGGCGTGAGAGGTTTATAGCTTTTCCTTCACATATAATCTCAAGTTTACCTTTAACTTCGAGACAAACTTTCTCGAGCATTGCTTCGACAAAATTCATCATCCATTCATAATCTTTGTAAGGAACGTACAATTCCATCATTGTAAATTCGGGATTGTGAGTTCTGTCCATTCCTTCATTACGGAAATCTTTACTGATCTCATAAACCCCGTTAAAACCGCCGACGATTAATCTTTTTAAATACAGTTCATCGGCAATTCTCAAATAAAGTTTTGTATCGAGTGCATTGTGATGTGTAATAAAAGGCTTTGCTGCAGCTCCTCCGTAAATCGGCTGAAGTGCAGGGGTTTCTACTTCGAGATATCTGTTCGAATCGAGAAATGAACGGATTGAAGAAATGATTTTACTTCTCTTAATAAAAACATCTTTTACTTTTGGATTAACAACAAGGTCAACGTAACGCTGGCGGTATCTTAATTCTTTATCTACAAACTGATCGTGAATAACCTTGTTTCCCTGTTCATCTGTAGTTTCTTTGGGAATAGGCAAAGGTCTTAACGATTTGGTAAGAAGCTTGAGCGAAGTTGCGTGAACCGAAATTTCTCCTGTTTTGGTTTTGAATACGAATCCTTCCACGCCAATTATATCGCCAATATCCATTAACCTGAAAGCATCATAGATCTCTCCGAGTTCATCTTTCTTCAAATAGGTCTGGATTTTTCCTTTATCATCCTGTATATGAGCGAAAGAAGCTTTACCCATTCTTCGGATAGCCATAATTCTTCCGGCGATGGATACTTCTCTTTTTGTGTCTTCAGTATAGTTCTTCTTTATATCATCCGAATCTGAGTTGACATTAAAAGAATATGCAAATTGTTCTACGCCTTTTGCCTTAAGCTCTTCAAGTTCTTCGTAACGTCTTTTGATGAGTATATTTATATCCTGCCCGCCTTGGCTCGCCATTGGCGAGACAGGCTGTGTATTCTCTTCCAAAAAAGCCTCCGGAAATTTTAGAAGATAAAATAACAAAAATGATGGAATGATGTTTGGTAGTGGTACACTTTGGATTTTAATATTAATTGGAATCATTATATTTATTCATAGTGATTATTGTATTGGGTGTTATACCCCAATAAGAGTGAGTGTGGTGAATATCCCCCCAGAAGTCCCTATATTCAACACAAACAGCCATATATATTGTGAATTTCCGGGCATAAAAAAGTCTTTTTAATAAATTGTGGAGTAGGGGATATTTCTTTATAGGGATAAAAGTTTTGAGAGGCTTGATGGACACTTCCCCCAATATCGATAGTGGTTTTGGGAAGTTTTTCCAATTTAACCCACTCACTATCAACAAATTCGGTGGTATTAAATATTACATTTTTTCGCAATTTATAGGTGGGTGTTTTCCCTACGTTTATTTCACTCAGAAATATAATAAACGTATCATTGAGAGCTTCTATAGAATCGATTTGAGTTATTATATAAGCTCTCAATTCAGTTCTCGCATTTTCTTTAGCGAGATTAATACTTTCCCTTGTCAATTTAAGAGCTTCTTTAGTTTTATAAATTTGCTTTTGGCTAAAAATAATGAAAGCGCCCACCATTACTATGTTAAGAATAACCAAAACAATTTGTATTTTGTTTCCTCTCTCAATACTTTGCCACCATATAAGAATCTTATATTTTTTCTTATCAGTTTGGTTTGTGGGGTTGCTGGTCTTTTGTGCCTTCTTCTTGGATTTATGGAAAAAGTTCAATGGTTTAAGTTTGTCCTATTTTTATTGGCTATTTTTTTACTCTATCTCTATTACTTTTTTTTAAGTAATCTTCCTTTCTTAAAAGATTAAGCGACCTTTCTTCTTTCAGCTATTCCCAACAAGTTTTCCCAACTCCAAATAGACTTGCAGGTGTAACCCTCAAAGTCTGATGAACCCGCATAAAATTATAATAAAAGAAATGCAAATCAACTGCACACTGTAAATTGTAGAGTTTTTTACTAAAAGCATTGGTTAATCTTGTTAATCTTCTCATTTGCATACGCATTGTTAAATTTTGTCTCTCAACGTGTGAGGTACTAATTCTTGTAGGTTCGGGATTACCCAAAACAGGTTTTGTTTCAACACGTATTATACGAGCCGGAGAATAACGTTTTTCGCCTTCATAAGTTTCAGCATAGATTTTATGAAGTTGTGCATAGTCAACTTTACTACCTAAGATTAAATCAACTGCAAAGGAATAAGCACGAAAAGAATCAGTTGAAAGTTGAAAGCGGTTTGTTACTCTATGGCTCAAGTCTCTCATAAATTCGATTGTATTATCTAAATCTCTTTTGCCTAACTTGTAGGAAATGACAAGCTTTGTCTCTGAATCCATTGCCACGTAAATATATTGGTCGCCTACTTCGCCCTGTCTCTTTTCTAAAGTTGTGCATTGTTTCTGTTTCTTTTTAACTATCCCCAAATTTCATCACATTGTACATAGTTACATTTAAGGTTTCTGACTCTTTCATTTAATAAAGTTCTGGCTAAGTCCCCAGCTTCGATTAAAACACGCATTACAGTGGTTCTATGAACGTCTAACATTCGAGTAATACTTCTGAGTGAGTTCCCCTCTACAAGTGCGTTTAAGATTTGAATTTTCTTTTCGTATGATAACTGATTCATTACAAGCTCTCTTTTTTCGGTTGATAAAGTGACTGTAATGAGTTATTTTTGGTTAGGTTGATAGTCTGTCTCACCACAGGCTGTTAATTAGGGTTCATTGATGTTAGTAGCATCTTTGAACCCGCTAAAAAAGCGGGTGTTATGTTATTAGTTTAAGCACTTTACTCATACACCCTTCCTTTCACATTTAGTTTATAATTAGGCAACTTGAACTTTGGCGGTTACGGGTTGCCTTCTTTATTTTCGGATTCATCTTCAGAATTTCCTTTTAAAGTAGTCACTTTTGGTTTTTTCTTTTCTCTCTGTTTTTCGGGGTAAAACTCCCACAATCCATAAGAGTTACTACTTTTTACATAAACAAAATCGTTTGAGTTTTTGGACAATGAAATAGCTAAATTCCTTTGTAAAATATTTTCTGCTCTACTTCCTGTAAACTCATAACCACCTGTTTTTAAAGCTTCATATATTTCCTGCACTGTAGATGCTCTTCCTCTAATTTTTAAATACTCCTTAACAGCAGTAGCTAATCCTTTACCGAAAAACTGGTCAGGTCTTATATTTGTAGTATAACCAATGGAAGATATTTCGGCATTGGAAAATGGAGCTTCTTCTCCAATCAAAACGCTAAGGGCATTTATTGATTTTTTAATTTCATTAAGTCTATTGTTAATTGTCCCCATTTCGGAATAAAGGGATTCTATTGCTGATTTAATATCTGTGGACATTTAAATTTCTCCGTGTTTATGTTAATTGACTGCTAATATAATTTAGTTTCCCAAAAAAATCAAGAAAAAACAATACTTAAACAAAAATATTTACCAACTATATATGATATAATGAGTTATAGCCAAGAAAAATTTCAAGATTCTTGGAAATAGTATCGGTGTCAGTAACCAATAAATAAATATACAGTATAACTTGAACGTTTTCAGACAATATTATAGGTTTGTAGTAAAATTACAAGGATTTGTAATAAAACTACAAAAGAGGTATATTTATGGCGTATGGAAATATGCTGAGACAAATAAGAGTCGAAAAAGAAATGACTCTTAGGGAACTATCAACAAGAACTGATATAGACAATGCTTATTTATCAAGGGTTGAAAGAGAAACAATTAAGCCTCCTCAGGATGACGAGTTATTAGATGCTATTAATATAGCATTGGAATTAGATACCAAGCAATCACAAAAAATGAAAGATCAAGCTTCTATAGACAACAAAAAGTTCCCAACTGATATTGCAGAACAGATTCATAAAGTAGACGGATTCCCTATGTTTTTACGAACAGTCTCAAATAAGAAACTCACTAATGAGAAATTGCAGGAGCTTATAAAATTTATTAATGAAAGATATTAAAGTCCCACTTTTGCCTCGAATGTCATCTGATGAATTCAAGGAAATAGCAGAGAAGTTTTTAAAGCAAAATAATTTTTTTAGGAATATTGTCCCTGTAAATGTTGAAATATTAGCTTTTAATACAGAACATCCCGTTGAAACATTTCAAGAATTAAGAAACGAATTTGATTGTAAGGGGACTGCTTGGTTTAACAAAGAAAAAGATAGGTTTGAGATTTATATAGACTCATATCATTATCAGTATCAGATAAAATCCAGTCAGTTCACTATAGCTGAAGAACTTGCACATATTATTATTCATGCGGATATATTTAAACAAATTGAAAGCCCAGAAGACCGTTTAAGTTTGGATAAAAATACTTCTGAGTCTACTCATCAAGTTATTGAGAAACAGGCTAAGCAATTAGCCTCTGAATTATTGTTACCGACTGCAATATTTTATCCTTATGCTACAGATTGGATAAAAATTAATTTAAAAAATATCTTAGCAGAAAGACCAGCAAATGAAAGAGACTTATTAAACTATATAAATAAGAGAATAGGGGATAAGCTTGATTTGTCAGAATTTATTATCAACAGAGCCTTAACAAGGAGATTTGATGAACCACTAATTCCTAAACTTGTCCAAGAATTAGGAATTAAATATTTAGAAGATGCACCTCGCATCCCTATGAAGTCAAAAGATAATTCTTAACTAATTTTTATCCTTTCCAAAATGTACCACTACCTGATGTTTAATAGGCTCCCGGACGTTATTTGAGAACCTTTCATCAACCCATTTGTTCTTTTATCATTTCTTGAACAATAACAAATTATTTATAAATTAAATTCAACCATTAAATCTATTTTTTATTTGGGATAAACAATGAAAACCAAATTTTCCTTTATCTTGTTCCTTTTTCTGTTCTCAGCTATACCTTCTTTAGCACAGCAAAAATTTTATTTGGACCTGAACGACAGAGGCAATGATATTTTTACTGTTACACTTTTACCTCAAAAGCTTTCCGAAGAAAACAGGATTTACCAGTTTGCTTCAACAGCACCGGGCACTTATGAAAGAATGGATTTAGGAAGATTTGTCAGATCATTTCAAGCTTATGACAAGGATGGAAATGAAATAGAAACAAAACAGGAATCGTTGAACCAATGGTCTATAAGCCAGCCCGAAAATGTTGAAAAAATTATTTATGAAATCGAGGATACCTGGGATACTCCGGTTGACAGCGATTATGTTTACAGGATGGGTGGCTCTAATATCGAAGATGACAACGTTCTTATTAATGGTCATTGTTTATTCGGATATTTCCACGGTATGCAGTCTGAACCGATACTTGTTAAAATTGATTATCCCGACGACTGGCTTGCCGGAACTGCACTTAAGCTAAACGATGACGGCTATTACGAAGCCGAAACTTATGACCATATCGTTGACTCCCCTATCTTGCTTGGAAATCTTACAAGAGAATCTACCACCGTTTCTGAAACAAAAGTAGATGTTTTTACTTATTCCAAAACAGGATTAATAAAATCTTCCGATATTCTAGGTTTGATAGAAGATATTTTAAAAGCGGAAGATGATTTTACAAAAGGTTTGCCTGTAGATGATTACACTTTTCTCTTCCATTTTCAGGATGTTTCCCATGGCGCATGGGAACACTCTTATAGTTCCGAATATATTTATAAAGAAGATTCTCTTACCGAAAGACTGAAACAAAGTATAAGGGAAACTGTGGCTCACGAATTTTTCCACATTGTTACCCCTTTAAATATCCATAGTGAATTAGTTGAAAAATTTAATTTCGAAAAACCTGTTATGTCTCAGCATCTCTGGCTTTATGAAGGAGTTACAGAATGGGCTTCCCATATTTTAATATTGAGAGATTCCATAACTACACTTGAAGATTATTTAAATGATCTTCACAGAAAAATTATGTACTCTGATAATTTTCCCGATAGCATTAGCTTAACTTATCTTGGTGTGAACGCAGTGGATCTGCACGATCAATATATTAATATCTATATGAAAGGAGCTGTTGTTGCAGCGCTATTAGATATCCGACTTCTGGATCTTTCCAATGGTGAAAGAGGATTAAGAGATGTTATTAATGAACTATCTCATAAATATGGACCTAAGAAACCATTTAATGAGAAAACATTTTTTGGTGATTTTACTGCTATGACCTACCCTGAAATAGCAGACTTTTTTAATAGGTATGTAAAGGGTACAGAACCTCTTCCGTTAAAAGAATATTATGAAAAGATCGGAATTAATTATGTTAAAGAAGGAGGCTACGACAGCAGCCAGATTAGCCTGGGTATCCAGGTAGGGTTTGATGGCGAAAATTTTATAATAGCTAAAGTGGATGATGAATCTCCTTACAGCGATATACTGAAAGCCGGTGATATAATCGATAAAGTAGATGGTGAAAAATTATCGATGGCAAATGTTCAGAAAATATTTTCGCAGATCAGTAAAACGCATAAGATAGGAGACAAAATTGAAATGACTGTCCTGAGAGACGATGAGCCTATCGATCTTGAATTAACGCTTATTGCAAGAAAGAATAATCATATTTTTTCTGTAAATGAAAATGCAACTGAAAAGGAAATCGAATTAAGAAATGCGTGGATGAGAAACTTATAGGGAATTACAAAATTAAAAGATTGAAAGATTACAAGATTGTGCCGAACGCATCCTTTCCGGAAAAGATTGGAGAAAAATAATCTTTAAATTTTGCAATCTTTAAATTTTTCAATTTTTAAATCTTTCAATTTCTGTTTCGTTCAATATCGCTGATTTTATCCAATCTTTTTTGGTGCCTTCCGCCGCCGAAGTTTGTATTTAACCAGACTTCAAGAATAGATTTTATTGTCTCTTCTCCCAGGGCTTTTGCACCAAGTACAAGCACGTTTGCGTTATTATGTTCCCTTGCACTTCGTGTTGAAAATTCGTTGTAGCAGGTTGCGGCTCTTATTCCCTTCAATTTATTTGCCGTTATAGCAGATGGAATTCCTGTTGCATCCACAATAATTCCAAAATCCACACTCATACTTTGTACTTTCTCAGCAACAGCTAAAGCAAAGTCAGGATAATCACACGACTTCTCATCGAACGTTCCTACATCTATAACTTCAAATCCTTTTTCTGTAATAATTTTTGAGAGAATATTTTTTACTTTAAAGCCGGTATGGTCGCTGCCAATCGCTGCTTTCTTTAATCTTACAGATGTGTTTAAAAAGTTTTCTGCATTGTTAATTCTTGCCGCTTCTTCTTTTGTAACTATTTTTAATCCGAGATCTTTTATCTTATCCTGTGCAAGAGGAGTTAAAATTTCATTTTCACCAACAGGAATAATTTTAACTCCCGATTGGTGCAACTTTAAAACATCTAATTCAGTTAAAAGTTTTTTCATAATTTTAAAAGTTCAAGTGTAAGATCAAGTTCAAGTAAAGTAGTTAAAATATCTTACTCTTGAACTTGCACTTACACTCGCAGTCTACAAATGCTCCGTCAGTTTATTTATTTTAAGATGGTCAACCACTTTTCGTACATCCTGGCTGTGGTCTCTTCTGCAAACGAGTAAAGCATCATCTGTATTTATTATTATTAAATTTTCAACTCCAATTGCGGCGGTAAACTTATTTGGGGAAAAGATCAGTGAATCAACAGTCATATCGGTAAAAACATTTCCTTTTGAAGCATTTCCTTCCCCGTCTTTTTCAGATAATTGATAAACCTCTTCCCAACTTCCAACATCGCTCCACATAAAATTACCTTTTGTTAAATATACGTTGCTCGATTTTTCCATTATACCATAATCAATCGAGATGTTCCTTAACTGCCCGTAAACATTCACGACAGTTTTTTCAAATTCAGGTGTGTTTAAATCCATATCGATTTTCTGCAAACCCTCATACAATTCAGACATATGAGTTTTCATTTCATCGAGTATCGAATCGACGCGCCAGATGAACATACCGCTGTTCCAGAAAAAGTCGCCGCTTTCCAGAAATCTTACCGCAGTAGCATAATTAGGCTTTTCGGCAAAAGTAAATACTCTATGGATATTGGTATCGATTTCTTTTTCATCAATCTGAATATACCCGTATCCTGTTTCCGGACGGCTCGGCGCGATGCCGATTGTAACCAGACCTTTTGACCCATAAGCAAACTTGATGGCAGAATTCAATGTTTTGTTAAACGATTCAATGTCTCTTATCAGGTGGTCGGATGGTAGTGTTATCATAACAGCATCCTGAGCTTTAGCTTTAAGTATTACAGCGGAAAGCCCGATGCAGGCAGCAGTATTTCTGCCGAATGGTTCACAAATAATATTTTCAGGAGGCAGTTGCGGAAGCTGGTTTAGTATTTCCGGCTTCTGTAATTTATTTGTCGCAATAAAAATATCTTCATAATTAACGATGTCCTTTAATCTTTCTACAGTATCCTGGATTAATGTATTTTCACCAAAAATTTTAAGAAGCTGTTTCGGCGTTTTTTCTTTGCTGCTGGGCCAGAATCTTGAACCAACACCTCCCGCCATTATAACCGCATAAACTTTCATTCTTCTTCCTTGTTTTTTAAAGTATTAATATTGTTCCCGAAACTCTCAGCTTTACTAAGATAGTCTGAAATATTAACCTCTTTTCCTCTTACAACTGCTGCAATAACTATCAAACACGATCTCAGCGCCTCAATAGTTTCCTTTTCTGCTTTGAGAGTTCCGTCTTTTATTAGTTTTAAAGAATCGGCAACTATAGAATGCATATTAGACAAAATATCAAAACCATTTTCAAGGGACAGCTCGGAATTCTTTTTCATTATATCAGCAAATTCATCCAAGCTATCCGGCAATCCGTTTCCTTCGGCAATTTCAGTTAAAACAGAATCCAGAGGTTTAATCGGTTTTAAGATCGCTTCTTCAAAACCGGCAAATGACGTTTCTTTATTTTCATCAACCGTTTCTTTTCCATTAACATTGTTTTCTATCTTTTTTTCTGATTCAGTATCAATTTCTATTACGGAGTTTTCCTTCTCATCTTCCCTTAGCTTATTTAACGAGGATATGAGATTAGAGTTAGAAGCGTTGCTTAATAATTGATTTAAATCTTTTACAAGCTGTTGACTATGAGTCTTAAATCTTTCAGATATTGTGAGAATATCAAGAGGTCCTTTAGTAAGATAAGTATACATTTCGTGCAGTTTAATTGCCATTGTGGAGAACTCGGTAATCTTTTTCATTTTAATGAGATCATCTTCAAGAGCATTCGATTTTAACAGTACGTCCCTGATGAGAGATACAATTTCGATCTGGTTTGAATTTAAGCGGAGGTTGTCTGCCGCTACAGAAATGCTTTGTGTAAGATATTGTTTTACTATACCCATACTACACGTAAATTCTTGGCAATCTTTTAGTAATACCACATGTTATTTCGTACGGAATTGTATTTACTGCTTTTGCAAGATCCCATGCCGTTATACTTTTATTTCTATCTTTACCTATAAGGATTACTTTATCACCAACTTTAATATTAGAATTACCAACATCAAACATTGTCCTGTCCATAGTAACTATTCCTACCTGATTAAAAACTTTGCCGTTTATTAGTGCCTTAGCTTTATTTGATAATCCTCTCCTGTATCCATCTGCATAACCTACCGGGACAGAGACTATTTTTGTTCTCTTAGTTGCCGTGAACTTTCTTCCATAGCTTACAGTTTCACCTTTCTCAATTTCTTTAACTGTTGTAACGATCGATCTGACCGACATAACCGGTTTTAACTTTATCGATTCACTTGTTTCATTAGATGGGTAATAACCATACAAGGATATCCCGCACCTTACCATGTCTAAATATGTTTCGGGTAAATCAAGAACACCGGCGCTGTTTGCCGCATGCAATAACCCCGGCTTAATTTTTTCCGTACGTAATTTAATAATCAATTTGTTAAATCTGCTTAACTGCAGGAAAGTAAAATTTTTGTTTTTTGAATCGGCTTCTGCAAAGTGAGTATAAATACCATCGATAATAAATTCTTTTATGCCGGAAACGTATTTAATGTAGTCGTAAGCTTTATCATAATTAACTCCCAGCCTGTTCATACCTGTATCTACTTTTATATGGATTTTAATTTTTTTATTATGATTCGAATAGTTGCTGAAAGCAGTTTTTAATATGTCGATGTGTCTTTTGCTGAAAACAGTTGCAATAAGATTATGCTTCAAACAGATGTGAGCATTTTCTTTTTCAAAAGGATCGAATACGATTATCCTGCTTCTTATCCCGCTTTGCCTTAGCTCCAATGCTTCAGAAGGAAAAGAGACAGCGTAAAAATCAGGTTTATTTTTTTCAAGTGTATCCAGGTATTTTACAACTTTCACAGCCCCATGACCATAAGCATCTGCTTTTACAACTGCCATAAACTTTCTTTGTCCTATTTTCTTTCTGATCTGAAGCAAGTTAAATTTCAAATTTGAAAGATGTATAACAGCCTGCGAGGAATGCATCAAAATAATTGAATATTATTAACCTGATAAAATATAGTTTTAATAGAAGTTATAATCAATTAAAGTTGGTTTTAACGGCTAAGCTTCATTCATAAAGGTTTTTAAATTTAAAATAAAAAACTTCCCCGATCTTTATTTAAACTTAAATCCTGAATTATTGAGAGAGCCGGCAATTATCTTATCTTCTTTAATTCCCGAAAAACAGAATTTTGTTTCTCAATTAAGAGAAAAACAAATGTTTTACTAAAGTATTTAATTAAGATAGACTTTGAAAGAAGCAGATTAACAGAATAATTCCGGTGGCATATATATTGAATTTATCAGGGGACTTTGGATAAATGAATGAACTCTATTGAAGATTTTCTTGACATTACCTGCAGGTTATTTTAATTTTTCATTTAATATTGGAGAGCTTTAATATATGCTTACTGAGTTTGGCAAAATTTTCATTTTTATGCTGACTGCCATACTTTTTACCGTAGTAGCAATATTTGTTGCCCGCTTAATAAGACCCGCCCGCCCTACTCACGAAAAACTTTTGACTTATGAATGTGGTGAAGATACAATAGGCTCGCCCTGGGTTAAATTTAATATCAGGTTTTATGTGGTAGCGCTCATCTTTTTAATTTTCGATGTAGAGGTAGTGCTTTTAATCCCCTGGGCTTTGGTTTACCAGCAATTCGGGGTCGGTGGTTTTCTTGTGGGCTTTATATTTCTTTTCCTCCTGGGTTTGGGAATGGCTTATGAATGGCGAAAAGGCGATCTTGAATGGATCAGACCTGAATTAAAACACTCGGTTCTTAAAAAGACTAAGACAGAAAAGCAAATTTTAAAAGAAGAAACGGTTGCCTGAAGTTTATGGGAATTTTAGATAAACAATTTACAGACGATAACATAGTAATCACTACAACAGAAGATCTTTTTAACTGGGCACGTTTATCATCACTGTGGCAGGTTGGATTCGGATTAGCCTGTTGTGCAATTGAAATGATGGCGACTTCTGCTTCTCATTATGATTTCGATAGGTTCGGTGTTATACCGAGACCATCGCCGAGACAATCGGATGTTATTATTGTTTCCGGAACTGTAACATTGAAAATGGCTATAAGAGTAAAAAGACTTTATGAACAAATGCCCGATCCAAAATATGTAATATCTATGGGAAGCTGTTCAAACTGCGGCGGTCCTTATTGGGAACATGGTTATCATGTTTTAAAAGGAGTCGATAGGGTTATTCCGGTTGATGTGTATATTCCGGGCTGTCCTCCACGCCCCGAAGCACTACTTGAAGGCTTATTAAAATTGCAGGAAAAAATCCGTAATGAATCTCTTGTAAAGAAATCTGCATGAAAACTACCGAAGAAATTTATAAATCATTAAAAGAAAAATTTAACGATTCGATTATTGAGCTTAATTCCTCTCTTCCGGTTGAACCTGTCATAATAGTTAATCCTCAATCAATTGATGATGTTTGCCTTTTCTTGAAAGAAAACAGCGAGTTTAAATTTGATAGCCTCATGTGTCTCTCAGGCGTTGACGATGCGAACGGTGAAAAGGCTACAAATGATGATGGGAGCAGTGTGATTAAGGGAGGGACGCTGAGTGTAGTTTATCATCTGGAATCAATAGAACTAAAACATAAACTGGTACTTAAAGTTTCTGTAAATAGGGATAATCCTGAAGTCAAGTCGGTGGCAGGTATTTGGAGACATGCAGACTGGCACGAGCGGGAAGCTTATGATCTTATAGGAATAAAATTTTTAAATCATCCTGATCTTAGAAGAATACTTATGCCTTATGATTGGGAAGCTGGACATCCTTTAAGAAAAGATTATCAGAATCCTGAATTTTACCAGGGTATGAAAGTACCTTACTAATGGAAGATGGGAAATGGTTGATGCTGCCTGCCGGCCTGTCTGCCGACAAGGCAGGGAAGATGGAAAATAAATTTTTTTTGAATTTTGAGTTTTGTCTTTTGAATTAAAAGAATGACGTTAACTGCGGAAAATATTGAACCGAAAACAGGCTTCGCGACTGAAGAAATGGTGCTCAACATGGGTCCACAGCACCCTTCTACACACGGAGTGTTGAGACTGGAGCTTAAGCTTGAAGGCGAGATAATAACAAAAGTAATTCCTCATATCGGTTACCTGCACAGGTGTTTTGAAAAACATGCGGAGGCAATGACATATCCGCAGGTTATTCCATACACTGACAGGATGGATTACCTCGCATCTATGTATAACGAGTTTGGTTATGCTATT
>Ga0154475_1140_pt1 | contig 13759 bp, 10 predicted proteins | sample RifGroC2_FD_115954 | JGI IMG/M metagenome (GOLD analysis project Ga0154475, IMG submission 115954) | Ignavibacteria bacterium GWC2_36_12 | reverse complement strand
AAGATTATCAAAGTTTTTATCAACAATTTTCTGAACATCAAGATACATTGTTACTAAATTCTGATCGTATGACATTCCTCTGATATTCTTCAGGCTAACATGATCAACAATTTTAGAATCAAGATTTGACAATATTTTCTTTTCCGTATGAAGCAACGTTAAACTTTTCAAATAGCTAACGGGACCAACAACGTATGTTGATTCGGGGTATATCTGAATATCATCGGCTAATCCATAACCCGGCTTAAAATCCATAGTGAGATCCGCATCAATTTTAACTTTTTTCCGTCCAACCTTTTCAACCCGAATTGATAATGTATCGGGGTTTAAATCAATTACCTCCATATCGGATGCAAGCCACTGGTTATCGGATAATGAATTATAAAGATTAATATATTTTCTCCCCGTGTCTCCTCCTGCCGATACAAAATATTCCGATTCGGACCCAAGGCTCAGAGATAATAATTTCCATCCTGTACCTTTTATTTTTGCGGATATTTTTTCAGGGGTTTTTGAGCCGGATGTATAACCTTCACGGAAGTTAACGATTTTAACAGGTAGATTTACTGTTATATAATAATCTTTAGAAAGTGAAATAGAACCCCACAGTATGATAGAAAAGAGCACCGAAATAATAATTATATGGATATTTTTCTTCACTGTGCAAATATAATTTAATTTGAAAACAAAAAAACTCCACTATAAGTGGAGTCAAAAAAAATCGTTCTGTGTTTATATTTTATTTTGAAACCAGTTTCTTAAAATAATCAAGCAGCTCTTTTCTGTTTGCCCTTGAAATTTCCCTTCCCTGGATAGGAAAACCCTCCGTGCTTCTGGCAAATCTTCTCAGCTGATGCACATTTAATATTTCAACTTGTTCCATCTTAATTTTTTCTTTCTTCGGGGCAGATGCCTTTGGTCGTTCTTTTTCTTTCTTTTCAGTTCCTGCTTCAATTCCTAGTGCTTCTTGTCTTAATCTTGATATTGTATCACTGGTTTCAACTGAAGGTTTTACTTCTTCTCTTATCTCTTCTTTTACACTTTTGCTGCTTTCTTTCTTCTCTCTTTTTATTTCTTTTTGAGGAAATGATTTTACAACAGGAGCTACTGATTCTCCTTTTTTCTCAGGAATTACCTTTTCAGCTTTTCGTGGTTTTTCTTCAGAACTATCTTTTATTTCAGGAAGAAGTGTGACCATCTGGTTGTCGGGCTGCGGAATTATATGAGTAGAAACCAGTACACCGACTCTCTTTGCTGCAGCAGAGCCAGCATCAACTGCAGATCTTACTGCTGCAGTTTCACCTACAATCTTTATTGTTATTAACGCAGGGTCTGTTCTTTCCTTGCCGACAAGGGTTACATTTGCCGCTTTTACCATTGCATCGGCAGCTTCAATAGCGGCAACAAGACCCCGGGTTTCAACTAACCCAAGTGCCTTTGGCATAAACTATTTTCTCTTTGGAAGTAAAGCTTCAACTTCGGAATGAGGACGAGGAATTACATGAACTGAAACCAGTTCTCCTACTCTCTGAGCAGCTGCGCCTCCTGCATCAGTAGCAGCTTTAACTGCTCCCACATCGCCTCTCACCATAACTGTTACATATCCTCCGCCAATAGTTTCCTTACCTAACAATTCTACTTTTGCAGCTTTCACCATGGCGTCGGCTGCTTCAATAGCACCGACAAGACCTTTTGTTTCTATCATCCCGAGTGCGTCAAGTGACATAAAGTGCTCCCAATGATATTATTTGTTACTGCAAAATATACTGTACATTTTTAATAGTCAATCGGTTTTATAATAAATGTAGCAAGAAAATTTTAGAAGGTTCTTTCACCTGTAATGCTGTCAAGGTACTCTTGCAATATAATTGAAGCGGCATGCATGTCCAGAAGTCCTTTATCTTTTCTCTTAGATTTTTTCGGTACAGCTTGTATTATTCTTTCATTTGCTATTGCAGAAGTGAATGCTTCATCCCACAAAATTACCTCAAGGTTAAATCTTTTTTCAATCCGACTTTTTAATAATAAAATTTGTGATCTGACATTTGCCGTGCTCGAGTTGTCCGAATCCGGTAACCCGATTAATATTTTAGATATTCCCTGTTGTTGAATGATTACACTCAGGTCGCTTAAAAAATTATTATTATTAGGAAGAGTTTTAAATGGGTAAGCAAATGTTTTAAGCGGGTCACTCAATGCGAGACCTATTCTTTTCTCGCCATAATCTACAGATAATATTCTCGTTTCCAGTTAGTTATCCTAAATTTATTTAATCTTACGAACCATCAAATCTTTCAACAGAATAAACGCCCCTTATTTTCTTTAATCTCTCAACAATTTTAGAAAGATGCCCGATATCATGAACATAAACCGTAACACTCCCTTCAAAAGCAGAATCACCGGTACTAATATTTATTGATTTAATATTCGTATTTTGATAGGAAACAATGGAGTGAGATATTTCATTAAGAATACCCGGCGAATCTTCTCCCATAACCGTAAGTCCGGCTACAAAAAGGGAACCTTCAGTTTCAGGCCATTGTACAGGTAAAAGTTTACTCGTATCCATTTCAGACAAACGGAGCAAATTACTGCAGGTTTTGCGATGAATTTTTACACCTTCTCCAACCGTAATATAACCGATAATCGGATCCCCCGGAATAGGATTACAACATTTTGCATATGAATATAATATGTTTGAGTCAATTCCTTCAACCAAAACCCCGCCGGCATTGCTTCGTGCAGAATTGGCAAATGTGTCAAACTCAAGTACAGATACTTTTTCTCTTTTTTCTTTTTCTTTTGTAGCAGTTAAAATATCATCAACATTTACTTTCCCCTGAGCAATAGTTCTAAACATATGTCGCGGACTATCAAACTTGAGGCTCGTTGCAAGCCTATCCAAATCCTGCTGATTAAACGTAAGCTTGAACTTCTTAATTTTCTTTTCCCAAATTTCTTTACCCGAATTAACTATCTCATCTTCCTCTTTTTTCATCCATTTCCTGATGGCAGTTTTTGCTTTATGAGTAGTTACAAATTTTATCCAGTTTTTATTCGGATGTTGTGTTTTCGAAGTAATAATCTCTAACTGGTCGCCGCTATGAAGAACTGTATCAAGAGGAACTATCTTCCCATTAACTTTTGCGCCAATACAGTGATAACCAACTTTACTATGAATTTCAAAAGCAAAATCAACAGGCGTTGATTCAACAGGGAGTCTTCTTAAATCTCCTTTGGGAGTAAAAACATAAATCTCATCCTGGTAAAGATTTAATTTGAAACTTTCCATCAGGTCTTTTCTTGCCTCATCTTTTGAAGCATTTTCAAAAATATCCCTGATCCAGTTTACCCAGTTCTCAAGATCTTTCTCACTTGCAGTTTTATTTTCTTTATATCTCCAATGGGCTGCGACACCTCTCTCTGCAACTTCGTGCATCTTTTTAGTTCGAATCTGTATTTCAACAAGTCTTCCTTCCGGTCCTACAACAGTAGTATGAATTGATTGATAATTATTGGTTTTGGGAATTGAAATGTAATCTTTAAACCTATCGGGAACAGGAAGATAAATTTGGTTTACAATTCCAAGAGTAGTGTAACAATCATAAGTGTTTTCAGTATCTAAAATTACTCGTATAGCAAAAAGATCGTATATCTCCTCGAAAGGTTTATTTCTTCTCACCATCTTTCTGTAAATACTGTAAAGGTGTTTTGGTCTTCCGCTTACTTCATATTTAAGGTTATGTTCATCAAGCTTTTGAACAATAGGATCGCTGAATTTTTTTATGTAAGATTCTCTCTCTTTTCTTTTTGCTTTTACTTTTTTAACAAGCTCTTCAAAAGCGTCGCGGTTAAGATATTTAAATGATAAATCTTCAAGTTCCCACTTAACGCGTCCCAAACCAAAGCGATGAGCAAAAGGCGCATATATTTCCAAAGTTTCCTGGGCGATTCTTCTTTGCTTTTCGGGATTTACAAAATCGAGTGTTCTCATATTGTGCAAGCGGTCTGCGAACTTTACCAATATCACTCTTACATCCTTAACCATTGAAAGCAGGAGCTTCCGGTAGTTCTCAGCCTTGGTAATCTCCTGCCCCTTAAATATTCCACTTATCTTGGTAACACCATCAACAATTTCGGCTACTGAACTGCCGAATTCCTTTGCGAGGAGACTGATGCTGAACTCGGTATCTTCTGCAACATCGTGAAGCAATGCACTTGCTACGGTTATATCATCTAAAGGAAGCTCTTCCGCAACAATTAATGCAACGTGATAAGGATGAATAAAATATGGCTCACCCGATGCACGCAAGTCGTTCTTGTGCGCTTCAATTGAAAATTCAAAACTTTTGATAATCAGGCTTTCATTAATTGAGGGTAGATTTTTTCTGCTGATCATCAAAAGATCTTCCAGCATTTTCTTGGCTTTTGGATCACTCACTGTCATATTCAGCAATTAGTCCTGTTACTTTACTTTAGTTTTCCTTTCTTCTTCAATTTACCTCTTTTATTTGAATAGGTAAAGCCCTATAATATTATGGAAATTTATTTAAGGCAGTTCAGTGGTTAGAAATTTCCCTTTTAAGCGCATTCACCCTATCCAGCCTGTCATCCAACTTACTTAATTCGTAATCGGTAAAATCTTTTATGCCTAATATCTGATTACATAATACCAGAGCTATGTCATTCTTTCCCAAATGATAATACTGTTGAGCAATGATATGTTTCACTACTACCTCATTATAACGATTTAACTTTTCCGAATCCGTAAATGAATTCAAAATTTCATAATAAATTTCGATTGCTTTTTGCCTGTTGACATCTTCATAAGCTCTTGCCAATCCGTATTTAAAAAATCTACTGCCGGGATAACGAACCAACGCTGACTCTGCAATCTTTATTGCTTTGCTAAATTCATCCCTGTCAATATAAATCCATATCAATGAATTAATTGCAAGATAAGAATTGTATGAAGAATTACTGGCTGCTCTTTCCAAAAGCTTAATCCCCTCTTCTCTTTCATCATTTACAAAGGGTAGCCAGTTTAAGAATTCCATTTTGCGGCTTTTCCAATACTTATAAGTACCGGTTGCTATCAGTGCTTCATAAAAAGCAGTATTCACTTTTAAACAATGTTCAAAAAGATTTACTGAAGTAACACCGGTTCCAAAAGCGGAAAGCCAGTCCCCGGTTAGTGCATAAAGATATGCTTTATATCCGTTTGCAAGAGCAAGAAAATAATAATTCCATATATTGCTGTCATCCGAATCGATTAATCTTTCAGAGATATCTTTAGCCTCATCGAGATTTTTATTTATGAATTCTGTTTTAAAAGGAATTGCGAGATCATATGATTTGGCAATTTCAACTGCCGCAATATAAATTTTTCCTACCGGGAGCTCTGGAAATTTTTTATCTAATATTACAAAATCCTTCTTTGCCAAATCATATTTTTGATTTATAATATTCTCTATACCGTTACTAAGAAGTGAATCTACCCCGGCAACCGGGAACACCTGGGCGCGGGAAAAAATTGAAGAGCAAACAAAAATCAGAATAACAATGAACTTAGATCGTCCCAAAAGTTCTGTCTCCTGCATCCCCCAAGCCGGGCAAAATATATCCCCTATTATTTAGTTCCCTGTCGAGAGCAGCGGAATAAATTTCTACTTTATTGTGCTCTTTTTGTATCTTCTTAACTCCTTCGGGAGCTGCAACAAGGCAAGCGAAAACAATTTTTTTTCCACCTCTTTTCTTTAAATATTTTAAAGCCTGCGATGCACTGCCTCCTGTTGCAAGCATAGGATCCAGTAGAATGATTTTCGAATTAGCATCCACATTAGGAATTTTAAAATAATACTCGACAGGTTCAAGAGTTTCTTCGTTTCTCTGGAGACCGATATGCCCGACTTTACAGTCCGGGATTACATCCAGAAAACCGCTCACCATACTTAACCCGGCTCTCAAGACAGGGATAAGAATTATTTGCTGGTCAAGTTTGTATCCTTTTGTTCTTTCAAGCGGAGTATCGACATTAACTTTTTTCAGGCTAAGTGTCATTCCAATTTCCACAGCAAGTATATTTGAAATTCTTCTTACTGCTGCTCTAAAATATTCCGGCTGAGTTTTTTTATCTCTTAATAAAGTAATATCCTTTTTAATCAAAGGATGATCTACAAGCTTGAGGTTGGGAAAATTGTTTTTCATTTACATTTCTTCTTAAAACTTTATTTTATTTTTCTTCCCAATAAAGATAATAAATTTATAAAGGGAGAAAGCGGAGGCGTATAGTTATAATTTATTTCCGATAATATTTTACCTTGTTGTTTTAACCTTATTAAGGTGGAAATGATGTCTCCGTAACCCGATACTTCTTTCCCTCCGAGGAAAGCAGCCCCGAGTATTTTTTTTGTATCTTCATCATAAATAATTTTGCCGAAAACCTTTTTACTTTCGGGCATTACTGCAACAAGATTATTCGCAATATGTGTAACCGACCTAAATTTAAACTTAAATTCCTTTGCTTCGCCTGATGATAACCCGACATTTATCAGGAATTTATCCCAAAGTTTCACAGAAATATTTTTAACAACCGGGTTTATTCTTGCATTTCCACCAGCAGTATTTTCACCTGCTACATGTGCATAATCGCGGGCGAGAGTTGCCAGGGGCAAATAATAAGGACGACCAGTAATCGCATTCACGATTTCTATACAATCGCCAACTGCATAAATATGTGGATCAGACGTTTTGAGCCTTGAATCGACTTTAATTCCACCATATTCCCCAATTTCAAGTTTTGATTTTTTAGCCAGATCACTGTTGGGTTCAAAACCAGTAGACAAAATAACAAGCTCGACTTCAAGAAGCCTTCCATCTACATTCAGGCTTTCAATCTTTTCTTCAGAATAAACAGGCTTCAGATTTTTTACCCCCCCAAAAAATCTTACATTATTATTTTCCAGCAATTCTTCGACGAGTAACTGCACTTCAGGCTCTGCTGCCGGGATAGGGTGATTCTCCTTTTCAATTACTGTAACATTAAAACCGAGTGAAGAAAAAGCATTTGCTGTTTCAAGCCCGATGTATCCCGAACCAATAACAGCAACACTATTAATCTTTTTTGATGAGATGAAATCCTTAATCTTTATAAGATCGGAAACATTTTTAAGACCGAATAGATTTTCAGCAGGAAGTGCAAATTGTTTTAGTGCTTTTGGTTTTGCACCCGTTGCTATAATTAATTTGTCATACTTGTAAAAGTGAGTTGTACCGTTATAAAAGTCGAGTACTTTAATTTCTTTTTCTTTTTTTTCAATTTCCTCAACAAGGTGCCTTGTAAAAACCTCGACACCTTTTTCTTTTCTAAAATCGGGAGGATCGAAAACAAGAATATTTTTATAACTATCAATTTCCCCTGAAAGCACGTAAGGAATTTCACAGGTACCTGTTGAAATAAAATCCCCTGCTTCAAACATTTTTACATTTGAATCAGGACTGATTCTTTTTGCTTTAGCTGCAGCCGCGGGTCCCGCAGCATTTCCTCCTATTACAATTATATTTTTTGGTCTGTTCATTTTGTTTTAAAAACCATGGTAAAAGAAACTCCCTTAAAACCGAAATTCTTTCTAATTAATTTCTCCAAAAATCTCTTGAAATTCTCAGGAATATCCTTTGGGCGATTTGAAAAGAAAATAAAAACCGGGTAATGCTCACCGCCTTGCGTGATATATTTAATCTTGACTTCTTTACCGGTACCGGTTGCAGGTGGCGGATTTTTTTCTATCTCGGGAAGAAGCACATTATTTAATGTATTTGTAGGAATCTTCTTTTTTCTCTCTTCACCGATTTGATTGCTCAGTTCAATTACTTTAAAGATTCTCTGCTTCGTTAAAGCCGAAATAAATATTACGGGGACATAATCAATCGAGCCCAGTTTTTCATTTATTGATTTTTCATATTGCCCGGCAGTGTTGGTTTCTTTTTCAATAAGATCCCATTTATTAACCGCAAGTATCAAACCTTTTCTTCTTCTAATCACCTCGTCAATTATCTTTTGGTCCTGTTTATCCAGACCTATTTTCGCATCAATTAAAACAATTGCAACATCACATTCACCAACAGCTTTAAGAGTACGAATAGCAGAATAAAATTCTATGCTTTCATCTATTCTTTTCTTTTTCCGAAGCCCCGCCGTATCTACAAGAATTATTTCCTTTCCATAATATTTTAATACTGAGTCAATGCTGTCCCTCGTTGTACCGGGAATATCTGTTACAATGCTTCTGTCGTATCCGAGGAGAGAATTTGCTAATGAAGATTTTCCAACGTTCGGGCGACCGAGTATTGCGATCTTTAATCTCGTGTCTTCTTTTTCTTCTATATTAGCTGGGAAACCGGAAGTAAGAACATCCAGGAAATCCCCGGTTTTTCTTCCGACTAAAGCAGATAAATCAAATGTTCTATCAACACCAAGCTTGTAGAATTCTGATACGGCAGCTTCAAAATTTTCCGAATCGACTTTATTTACAAGAAGATAAAAATCTTTATTTGCACTCCTTAATATATTTACGATTTCAACATCAATCGGGCTGATACCTATTCTGACATCTACCATAAAGATAATTGCATCAGCTTCGAGGATAGCTATCTCAACCTGCTCACGTATTGCCGTTTCAAAAAGATCTGTTGAGTTGGGAACATAACCGCCGGTATCGATTAGTCTAAATTCCTTTCCGTTCCATTCTACTTCACCGTAGTTTCTGTCGCGTGTTACACCGCTTATATCATCAACTATCGCTTCCCTTTTGCCTACAAGGCGATTGAAAAGAGTCGATTTACCAACGTTGGGTCTGCCAACAATTACTACAACCGGAGATTTCATATTGAAAAATAAAGCTCAATGTTTCAGAAATGCAAATATACAGAAGTCAGAAGAAAGGAGATAGAAGTAAAAAGTTAAAGCAATCTCACCATCTCATAGTCACATAATCTCATAGTCACATAATCTCATAGTCTCATAGTCTCATAGTCTCATAATCCCATCGTCAAATAGCCTCACCATTACAAACCCTATTTAAAAACTAAAAGAAAGTTTTAACGTAGGGACTAACTCCATCCTGTCGGCAAAATAAACTTCTTCCATCCTTATTTTTACAGCAAGAGATTTATTATAATTAATCGTAGACCAGATGGCATCTATTACTGAGAGAAAATGATTAACATAAATACCAATTACTGCTTTAGCAGCTACATTGTAGTAGTCATCTGCTTTTGCGTGCTCATGGGCATAATACAGCAGGTGCGGGGTAAAATCTGAAATATTGCCGCCGGAATAATCGTCCCATCCTGAAGTAAACTGGTAGTATTTTCCTATCAATTCGTAATACTGTTGTTCCCCATGCAATGGTAATGTATGTGAGAACCCCGGTACTTCTCTTTCAGCTTCATTTAACTTCGACCAGTCAACTCTTTGCCAGGGAGGAAGTGTTTCATCATTACTTTTGATAATTGCAGGATCGGCATTATGACTGTTTATTAAATATTCGGCGTACTTAACCACGCTCCAGTTCTCGTTAGCATATTTCTGGAAAAAATCTGTTTGATCATTCCCCTTATTATCATAAATAACGGCAGTTGTAATTACAGCTGCTTCAATGGTTAAAAATATTGCGGTTTTTAAATAATCACCAACATAAAATTCGCCGGCACCCGGCAAAACCAATGACAAGATTCCTGCCAGGAGAGGAGACTTTTTGTTCTCAGTTTGAAAAGATAGCTGAGGAAGCGATTCAAAATTATTTTCTTCGAATAAAATTTTTGAATCAGCAGAAAGGTTTCCGGTTAAATTAGTCTCAGATGATTGTGCTTTAACCGGAACGATTAAGAGCAAGATTACGATTAGGAAATTAAATTCATTCTTCATACAAATATTTTATTTATAATTATTTATAAATGTGAACAAATTATTAATCTACACCACGAGTTCCCTCTCCTCTTGAGACTTAAATATCAAAACCAAACAAGACGCCTCCGTAAAATCTCCATTCTTTACCGTAAGTAACTGTTTCGTCATTGACGATTCTGCTAAACTTATCAAAACCATAAGCGGCATTTAAGAAGAAACTTGTCGGGAAAAGATAGTATGAACTCATTTGAACTCTTAATTCGGTGCCGGCACCTTTTTTAAAAGTATCTAATTCAGGGAAATCACCTGTCCAGGCATTTCCTAAATCTCCATAAACAGATAAATAAATTTTATCCAGATAAAGATGACCGGCTCTTGCATCAATATTTCTGAAGAGCGGGAACCTGTATGTAAGATTAGCCCACGCTATCTCGTTACCGCTGACAGCATAAAAAGGATAAGCTTTCATTCCGATTAATCCGCCAAGGTAGAAATCAAAAAAATCGGGGACGGCGGGACCCAATATTGTTCCGCCTCTTAGCCTCAGGGTTAAAGTATGATTTTCCCAAAGAGGGAAATGGAGTTTAGAATTAAGCTCGACCCTGTGAAAATTAAAATCACTATACTTTGGTTTCAGAATTCCGTCCTCAACAAGATATTCGCCTTCTGAATTAAATTTATTAAACTCATAATTATATGTCACATCAAGCTGAGCACCCACAGGATTTATTTCATCATCGACATAAGGAAGCAAAGCGTCTAAGCTATATTTTATCTGAAGATTCCTGCCAATTAAATAAGTATCGTTGGTCGTAGGATATAAACCGTTATCATTTGGTAATAAAAAACTTCCTAAAGATGCAGTATACTGACTAAAAATAAATCTGAATTCCAATTCCTGGTTACGGGAAAAAATTCTGTGCTTTGCTACAAAATCAACTTCAAAAAGATTATACGTAACATCTGTAGGAATTATGTAATCATAGCTAACACTTCCTCCCTGTAACGTATCTACACCAAAGAAAATATCCACATTTGCTTTCCTGCTGATATTGTAAAGTTCAAGTGAAAGTTCCGGCTTTATTCCCAGATCAAAAAGGAGGGGAAGCCTGTTCCTGTAATCAAATATCAGGAAAAGATCTCTTTCAAATCTTGAATTAATAGAACCTCCCGCAAATAAAGAGTACCTGTTCAGCATATCGCTTGAGGTAACGAGCAAACCGGGTTTCATCTTCTCTAAAAATTTATTCGATGTGTTATAGTTATCGTATCTGAGAAAAGGAAAGAAAGTTAGTTTTGAGAATACACCGGTATAAGGTTTCTCATCATAATCGGGAATATCATAATCATTAAAGTTCTTTAACCTGTTAATGTTTAGAGCAGTAACATCGCCAATGGTTGAATAAACATCGAGTGGCGGATTTTTTATCCGGATATAACTTTTACCTGCAATTACTTTTTGCTGCTGTTCTGCAGCAATATGAAAAATTTTATAACCGGTAGAAGTATAACCCGAATAAATTATATCGCCATTATCGGAAACAGTAGGCATAAATGCGCTGCCAAGAACATTTGTTAACTGTGTTTTCTCTTTGGTTTTAAAATCATATTTGTAAATATTGAATATGCCTGTTTCATCGGATGAATAGATTATATTTCCGTCTTTATCAATTACAGGATTTCTTTCATCGGAATCTGTTGATATTACTGGGTGATAATCAGTTCCGTCGGGATTAATCCTTACAATGTCTCTCGTCTGATGATAGGAATAATCAAAAACTATATAAGTATCATCGTTGGAAAATTTGGGATTATAAATTTGCTCTCCGTTACTAAAAGTAGTAAGCTTCTTAAAATTTTGCCCTTTTATATCAACAGTACCAAGATTTGTAGTTCCATCTTTCTGAAAAATAAATACAATATTTTTCCCATCATTCGAAACTGACGGCTGGTTTGCACGAAGGTCAAATGTTAACCGGGTTTCTTCATCTTCATTAATATCGTAAACATAAAGATCATGAACATTATACCAGTTCGGATTATCATCAGTAAGCTTTGAATAAATAATTTTATTTGTCCCGTGAATCCAGCTTACAGTCGAGCGAACACCACTTACAAGCAATTTTTCTTCTTTTGTTTTTAAATCATACAGGTAAATACCGGCGGGACCGAAATAATCGGAGGTTTTATTAGAGACATACAAAAATTTTGAATCATCTTCTGAAAAGACCGGATAAAAATTCCCGAATCCCACTTTTGCAAGTGTATCTCCAACTATAAGGTTTGTTCTTAATTCAACAGTACGCTCTTCATAACTTTTTGTTATGAAGTCTTTCCATTCGTTGTAAATCTCGGTACCATTTTTCCCGAGCGCATCTTCAAATGCAGCATCAATTGTAAAATTCCAGAAATTGCCGAGGGCGTGGTTTATTTTGGCAAGCTTATCTTCTCCATATTTTTGAGAGATATACCGCGTAAGAGCAAAACCTGAATTATAAACAGATTCATTACCAAGACTTGACTTTCCGAATACCCCCATTTGATTCCAGCTAAGCATGTTTCCATCAAGGGCATAAGAACGGAGAATCATATCCCTGTGTGAATCCCAATTATCATAATCAAATTCTTTACGCATGTTTTGAGCAGTTCCTTCTGCAAACCACGCGGGAACATTTATAGTAGCAAGAGGATATGATACAATAAAATTGGGAAAGCCGTAAAGAATATCAGGTCTTCTTTCATCTTCATAGTTAAGAGCCTGGAGAAAAACCGCAGGCAAACTTCTCGTCGATTTAATAGAAGCCTGTATCTGTACCATGTGCGTAAACTCGTGGGAAATTACATTTCGTAACCAGTTATGAGTGCCACGTAAATCAAAATCGAGGGCGCTTGTCCATATCTCAATTTTGTTATCAAAAAAATATGTGGCACCGTTCGAGTAATCATCGATATCTTTAATAATAAAATGAACAACATCCGGCTCATAGCCGTAAAGTGAGCAAATCGGGTCCCACACTTCATCAGCTATTTTTGCAACAACTTTTGCAGTTCTCTCAACACCTTCGTGAAAGTGAACTTCAACATGTTTTCCTTTAATTGTGTACCAGTTAAGCTCAGGGTGAAACTCAGTAAACTGGGCAAAAGCAACTGGAAGAAAGAAAAAAGAAAGGAATAATACCGCAAAGAATTTCATAATAATTGAAGGACGCAATAGATTAATTTATTAAGAGATATTATTACGGGAATGTTATTTAATAATTGCAATCTTAATTATGTTGCTTTCGCTCTTCCCGCTTGAACCGGTAGCTTCTACACGTGCCAAATAAACTCCGCTTTGTATATCATTCACATTCCATTGTGTTTCGTTATCAAAACCACCCAGAGCATTGTCATTTAATTCTGCAACAAAACCACCAGCGAGATCAAATATCTTGATATTTATTTTGGAATCCTCAGAAACGTAATATCTTATGTAAGTAGTATTATCATAAACAGGATTGGGATAATTATAAACTCTGTTTTCCGGGAAAAAATCATTCGCAAAATTCTGGTTTAATGCTGCATCGACAAAAGATGAATTATAATTATTTCCATTCTCTTCAGACCAAAAATATTTTCCGGCGGTCGCACCGATATTCCAGGCATAAAAATTATTTTGTTTATCTATTGCTGCCAGGGAGGTTTTTCCCTGGTAATCAAATAGGACCGGAGCTGTCGCTAATTCTGCACCTGTTGATATTGGAAATCCGTTTACAACTTTACCGGATCCTCCATCGATTGCAAAAATTCTTCCATCCTTGGTATAAGCTATGATTTCGGCTTTTCCATCACCCTCAAAATCAGCAGCAAGAG
>Ga0154475_1139_pt1 | contig 13872 bp, 13 predicted proteins | sample RifGroC2_FD_115954 | JGI IMG/M metagenome (GOLD analysis project Ga0154475, IMG submission 115954) | Ignavibacteria bacterium GWC2_36_12 | reverse complement strand
TTGAATATATCTCTACATACTCTACTGTTGTTCCTGATCCTACTGCTCCTAATGTCAACCCGTTTATTTCATCACCCGGGCTTAGCTCAGCACCACCGTGACGTATCGATACATAACGCAGAACTCCTGAGCTTTCTGCATCATCCGGTGTATCGCCACCGCCGTATGCTGCTCTTGGCTCGGTTGTAGGTATTCCTTCTATCTGCCCAACTCCCGACGTTGTATTTATATCTGCTCTTCCAAGTATTATTAATCCACCCCACAAGCCTCTGTCGGCTGAGGTCAAATCATTTGGGTTGGCAATATCATCACTCTCGGAAGTAAAAATGATAGGTTTATTCGGCGTACCACTTGCAAATATTTGTGCGCCTCTTGAAATAATTAATGCACTTGCATTATCTCCTGTGGTAGGAGTTGCTTTTCCTTTTATTACTGTACCAGCTTCAATATTAAGCACTGCTCCTTCTTCAACAAAAACAAATCCGTCTAACAAATATGTGCTGTTGCCAGTCCAGTTTACGGTAGCTCCAGGAGCAATATCTGCATCAGTTACTGTAATTACACTTTGTGCAAAAGTAACCGTCGTTAGGGTCATAAGAATAATTAGTACTCTGAATTTACTTAGCATTTAACCTCCGTTAGTATAGTTATTAATTTAGGCTGTATCCAATCCCAAGAGAGAACGAAGTTCCCGTTTTATATTCTGTACGAATATATTCTTTACCTTTAAACTCGTGAGTTAATTTGTAAGATGAATTAAGAATATTCTTTACAGAAAACTTTACATTAAAATTTGAGAAAACATTCTGAGAGACCATAAAGTCGAGCATTGGTCGTGATCTTTCGAAAACATCAGGAGTACCGCCAATGCTTACTTCTGCAAGCCTGTCTCCAAATACATTATAGAAAAGAGACAACACCGTCCCGGTATTTATATTATCGTAACCCAAATCAACATTTACGATGTAAGGTGATTGACCTTGTAAACTGCGTGTTGACTCTGCAGCCGGGTCTACTGCCTTTATAACCGCTAATTCTTCTTCAGCAATGTCAACTCTAGAATCTATTATGGAAATATTGGCTCCAATACTAAAATTGCTTAAAGCATCAAGCACTTCATCTAATCTTTTTCTTAACTCTATTTCCACTCCCATTACATCAGCTTTATCTATATTGTCATAAAATATTTCGCCACCTTCTGAGGCGTAAAAAACATTTATTACTCTTTCGATAGGATTTTTGAAAAATTTATAAAAGCCGCTTACTGCAATAATTTCCCCAGGTCGTAAAAACCATTCCCATCTTAAATCATAATTGTCTATTAATGTGCGTTGTAAATCCGGGTTACCAATGAATATATAGTCTGCAGAGAAGTTATAATTAGCATAAGGAGCTTTTTCTCTGAAGTTGGGGCGTGCCAGGGTTTTTCCATAAGAAGCACGTAAATTCATATTTTCAGATAGCTGGTAAATAAAATTAATTGAGGGGAGTAAATCTTTATCGTCTAAAAATCCTTTTGTATCTTTCCCATAAACGTCCATTTTAGAAATTTCATATCTTGCACCTCCTATAAACTTCAGAGTGTTTGTAATCGGTAATTCAATCATAGCATAAGCGGCAGATACTTTTTCGTACCCATTATAATTACCGCCTCTTGGATCAGGTGTTTCGGAAATATAGCTTCCAAAAATATAGCGGCTTGAAGCAGAGTCATATCTCATAACTCCAACATTTTCAGAGGAAAAGAAAAGGTCAGAATCTCCGTTAAATCTGACAGCACCCAACTGATATTGAAAACGTCTTTCTGTAAAGACTCTTTCTTTTTCTAAAAAAGCTCCGCCCACTTTTAACCTTGCCTGCAAATTTTCCCAGGTATTAAATGGAAGGGCTAAATCCAGGTTTATTCCTTCACTATCCTCATTCATATTTCTAAAATATCTTGAAGGGAGAGGGTAATTTGAAACTGAAATACTGTATACAACTGTATCCCTTCCTTCTAATTGCCGTTTTGTATAATTGTTTGTAAAATACCTGGCGTCAGGTTCTTCCTGTAAAGCTTTAGAAATATTGCCTGACCAGTTTACCGTTAGACCCAACAGGTTATCAAAAACGTGCTTACCATGAAACTGGTAAGACTGCAGATTTCTTTCTGTATAGCTTAATACCCTGGTTTGTAAAATGTTATTTGGATTTTCGTTAAACTGTTCAAGCCATCTTCCTTCTAAGAACCTTGCAGTTGACTGTCCACTCTGAGTATAAATAATGTCAGCACCTATTTCATGTCTTGGATCTGGTTTGAGGTTAAGTGTGACTAACCCTCCCCAGTTAACTTCATCGGTTGCCTTAGTATCATTCAGATATTGCAGCTCAGCCAGGGATTCTACAGAATTAACATTCCCGGTAAGTTTCCATCTTCCCGAAGTTCCATTTTCATAAAAAGAATAGTCCCTGTTATAGGTTAAACTGCCAAGGAAGCCTAGTGGCATATTAAATAATTCAACCTGGTCCCCGACAGATAACGAATAACTTTGATTTAACGGTGCAGTCTTTAATCCGGGGCTCATTTGAGGAACGAAAGATTTTGATATTTCATCAAGTAACTGAGCTTGTTCATTATTAAACCTTGCAGTTGCCTCTTTTGGAATCACTAAATCAGGATTAGTTAAAATTGAAGGCATCCCTCTCGAGCCATCATCTGTCCCAAGCCAGTCTTTTCCGCCCCCCTTGTATGTTAAAAAATTACCATTAAAAGAAGTTGAAGAATTATATGATGATGAAGAGGAAAGCTTGAACGTTAATTTTTCCGGGTAGGATTTAGTAGCAATATCAACAATCCCACCTGAAAAATTTCCCGGTTTATCGGGAGTAAACGATTTTACAGTAACTATATTATCAAGCACTCCCACCGGAAAGAGATCCATATTAAAAGCTTTTTTATCGGGGTCTGCGCTCGGCAGCTCTGCGCCATTTAAGTGAGTACTGGAGTATCTTTCACCCAATCCCCTTACATAAACATACTTACCTCCTACCACAGAAGCGCCGGTTACTTTTGTCATAGCATCTGCAGCATTACTGCTTCCGCTCCTGGAAATTAATTCGGCACTTATTGCATCGCTAACTGAATTTGATTTTTGACGCATTTTTAATAATGAAGCTTCATTATCCTCAAGCATTCTTGCTGTAACAACAACTTCCTCGGTTTCAATAGAGCCCTGCTCCAGTGTAATATTTATTTTTGTTACTTCATCACTTTTAACTTCAACGTTGGTAACCCTGATTTTTGTATAACTTACCATTGAAGCAATAAGTGTATAATGCCCGGGTGCAATTCCTTTTATCGTGTAGTTTCCATCAATATCGCTTGCAGCGCCGAGAGTTGTTCCCTCCAAAAAAATATTTGCCCCGATAAGTGCTTCACCATTCTGCTTATCTACAATAGTTCCGGTGATTGTCCCCGATCCTTGTGAATAAACATTGTTACTCCAGAACAAAATTACAAACCAGACTAACCCTGCGAAAAAAAAATTCAAACTCTTATACCCTCTCTGAAGTAAATTGCAGTTAAAGAATAATTGCATAACTTCCTCTCTCTATTTTTTTATGTAAATGTGTGTTCCTTCGACGCTGCTAACATAAAGAGGCAATGTTAAGAGATTGTTAAGAGAAGATTATAGATTTGTTAATAATTTGGTTTTCCGAAAAAGAAATAAAGCATTGATAAAAAATTATGAAATAGATTTCCCGCATTTTATTTTGTTTTTACCTAAATTTGAGTAAAACTAAAATACACCAATGGGTTTTGAAAAATCCTTATTAGCTGTTTCTGAACCGTAAAAAATTTCCAAGGCAAATGAAAAATATTATTTAAACAGATAGACCAGCTTGCCTGCCTGCCGGTCAGGCAGGTTTACCAGTTTACCTGCCGGCTTGTCCACCGAAGTTTTTAACGAAGGTGGAAGGTTTAACGAAGGCAGGCTTTATGGTTTAACGGTCTGCCTAAAGCAGATAAAAAGAAGAGATAAGAATTGTGGAGAATAGCCCATAGCTTTAGCTATGGGAAATAAAGACGAATCTATTATTCTATAACCGTTTCAACGGCTTATTGTTGCTGTATGGAAACCGTTCCGCCAAAGGGCGGACAGGTAAAACGGTTATCAAATTTGCTTGGTTATTTTCAAACCCACGGTTAAAACCGTGGGCTATTTTAATACAAATTAATCCTATATGCTCACAACAAAAAAGCTACTTCAGTTTATCAAAACAGAAGACGACAAAAACTACTTGGAGCACAAATGCGACAGACTCAATAAAGAAATAGACCAGTTTACCTGCCGCAAGGTAGGCTTGTTTACCAGTTTACCTGCCGACTTGTCCAACGAAGTTATAACGAAGGTGGAAGGTTTAACGAAGGCAAGCTTTACGGTTTAACGGTCTGCCTAAAGTCAGATAAAAAGAAGAAATAAGGATTGCGGAGAATAGCCCATAGCTTTAGCTATGGGAAATAAAGACGAGTCTATTATTCTATAACCGTTTCAACGGTTTATTGTTGTTGTATGGAAACCGTTCCGCCAAAAGGCGGACAGGTAAAACGGTTATCAAATTTGTTTGGTTATTTTCAAACCCACGGTTAAAACCGTGGGCTATAAATCGAATGATTAGAAGGCAGCCCATAGCTTCAGCTATGGAAATAAATAGTGCTGTCTTATTGATAGAAAAAAGACAGCACAAAGAGTTTCAGAATCCTAACCTTCGAGGATTACAGCGTGGAGATAAAATGCTAACCTCGAAAGTTTCAACTCATTTTACAAGAGACATTTTCTTTGTTTGTGCAAATTTACCAGCATGCATTTTCGCAAAATAGATTCCGCTTGCTACCATACTTCCCCTGTTATCCAACCCATCCCATGTAACTTCGTAACTTCCTGGTTGATATAAATCATAGTCAACAAGTGTTTTAATTAATTTGCCTTGTATATCATATACTTCAAGACGCACCTTTTCGGTTAAAGGAACAGAGAACCGGATTCTCGTGCTTGGATTAAATGGATTGGGATAATTCTGACTTAGATTAAATGTAGAAGCAGATTTATTAATTAGTTCAACAGATTGTGTTGCATGCGGGTCATCGCCATGGCAAGGCTGACAATCCATCTTTGTCATTACATTATTAAGAGCTGCGGAACCATGACAGCTAAGACATGCCACAACATTTGCCGGGTCAGAATAAGTTGGTGTAAACGACTGTTTATACCATGCGTTAAGCAACTCAACTGTTTTAGCTGCAACATCCCCTGTAACACGGGCACATCTCTCTTTTCTCTCCACATCACCGACTTTTTTGCTTGCAGCAATACACCATTCGGTAACAGAAGCATGGCAGAGAGGGCTACCCGATATATTTTGAGGAAGATCACCATCAAAGTTGTGCACTAAATATTTACCATCAATAGCTGCCTGGTTTGCTTGTTCGGTTGGTAATTCTGCCTGAGTATACCAGCCCCATAATTCGGAAATCAAAGACGCAGAATCTGCTTTGGGTGTAACGAGGCTGATTAAAGCAGCACCGCCATTCAAGCATCCGCACAAGATACCCCAACCGACACCACCCCCTCGTCCAAACAGCATAATTTCCATCGGAAGATTGGTCCATGGCTCACCTAATTCCGTTGCCAGTGTTGCACTAATCCCCCCAAATGTGCCCGAACAGCAATCTTTTTCATTCCAATAATAATTGTGTGCCTGAATTCTAACTATCTCCGGATCGAGTTCTGCATAGGGCCAGGGCCAGGGAGTAATTTTTGTATTACCCTTGGCTGTAGCCGTGGTTATAAGGTTTGTTACTCCAGCTACAGCAGTAACACCGACTGCCGCTTTTGAAGCATTAACTAAAAAATCTTTCCTTGTTAAATTCTTTTTCATGAAATTCTCCTCTGATTTTTGTGGACTCAACTATTAAATCTTAGCTGACAGAATTATTATTTGATTACTAAAAATGATTAGAGGCAACTTCTATGCCTTGGAAATAATACTTACTGTAAAAGTTTTTAGCCCCTATGTTCTTTTAGATATAATTACTCCCACACAGCTTTTTTTGAAATTTGTAAATTATAATAGTGATAACTTTCTTAAATCTTGGAATTGAATTTCTCAAAAAATGTAAATGCTGAACTGCGGGATATAATTAATAGCTGTTTATTGTTGATAGCGGAGCATTAAAAAATAACCAGAAGAAGAATTCAATTTAGTTTATCAGTTATACAGTCAAGACCAGATAAATACCACCGATTAATACAAGCGTCCCACAAACTCTTTTTATCCAAAGGATTGTTTTAGAACCATCACTCCAGTTAAGATACTTTTGAACTTTCCCTGTCAATGTTCCCGCCCCAACAATAACAGAGCAATGCCCGATTCCGAAAGCGAGAAGAAAAATTATCGCAAGAAAATAATTTGTTTGTGCAGTTTGAAATACAATTCCAAGAACCGGAGCCATGTAAGCAAACGTGCAGGGACCTAATGCAATTCCGAAAAGCAAGCCGACTATCAATGCTGCAAGCAAACCTTTTGATTTTGTTCTTCGTAATCCGGCTGAATTCCAATTAAGTTTAAAAATGTCTAACAAGTAAAGTCCGACTATAAAGAATATTCCGGCAACCAAATAATTCCCAACGCTTCCAACATCTCCCATCAAACGCCCAAGTGAAGCGGTGATTACTCCTATTGCTGCAATTGTAAGTAAGATACCAACAGCAAAAACGAGAGATATATTAAATGTTCTTCCAATTGAAATCTTTCCCTGTGAACTTATAAAGCCAACGATTAAAGGTATGCTTGACAGATGACAAGGTGAAAGGAGAATACTTAAAACTCCCCACCCGAAAGAAGCAATAACGGCAAGCCAGACGGCACCAGTCATAGCTTCGTATAAAGTTGTAAATAAATTATCTATCATTAAATTCTCTTTTCATAGTTTAGTAATCAGTAACCGGTTATCGGTAACCAGTAAAAACACCGATTACTGATAACTGATTACCGGTTACAATTTTTTTGGCTTCAATCCTTTTTCCTTAAACAACTTATCAATTTCTTTTTCCGGGTAGAATCCCTCGTGGCGGTGAAATTCTTTCCCGTTTTCATCAAGAAATACTTGTGTAGGGATTAACCTAATTGCATATTTTTGTGCGTAAGGTTTTTGCTCTTTCGTCCACACATCATAAAAAATAACTTTTACTTGTTCACCATATTTCTTTTCAATTGCTTTCATCACAGGCTGCATTTGTTTGCAAGGAATACAATTTACAGAACCGAGTTCGACAAAAGTTACTTTGGGTTTTGCTTCTCTAGTTTGTGTGAGAATTAAAACCGGGATTAAAAATATCAGCAAAACAATAAATTTTTTCATTTAAACCTCCTTCAACCAACTTAAAATCTGATCGTCTTTAGGAATAACTCCAAAGCTTTTAACCTTTTCATTTACGACGAGTGCCGGGGTCATCATAATTCCATAACTCATTATTGCATTTAAGTCGGTTACTTTTTCAACTGATGCATCAATATTATTTTGCTGGACTAACTCTTTAACCTTAGCTTCCAGAGTCAAACATTTTTTACAGCCTGTTCCTAATACTTTTATAGTCATTTTATTTTTCTCCTTTCAGGAAGGTTTTTAATTTATCAATCATTTTTTCATCGTATTCAATTTTATGAAGCACTTCATTCTTTGAACCTAGCACAATAACTGAAGGTGCAAAAAGTGTTTCATATTTAATTTGTAGTTCATCATCCTCATAAGAATCAACAACTAAATAATCATATTTATTCTCTTTAATGAATTTCAGAATATCAATTAGTTGATTTTTACACATCTCAAGCGTGCAATGACAAGACATTGAAGTACTGAAGAAAAGAATCTTTGTTTTTGCTGATGAAAAGAATTGTTCAGTTAAATATTTATAAAGGGTATTGCAAAAAATAAGATACCAGTTATTGAAAAGAACCAGTACTGAATCAGCTGTTATATCTTTCATTGTTGATTCAAGCTCGCTGAACCGCATCTTTAATTTATCAAATTCAGCTTTACTGGTATTATATTTTTTAAAATCTTCTTGAGTGAAATCAGAATTAAGAACAGATTCCAGTTTCTTTATTTCATTCAGAGCTAATTGATGATTCCCGGGAAGCAATAGAAATATTTCAGATGCTTGCCGCTCAATTGATGAAGGAACCTGGGCATAAACATTGACTGAAAGAAAAAAGCTGAAAAGTATCAGTCGAAAATTAAAATTCATAAAATCTCCCCTGAGATAAATTTATTATTAATAATTAAAACAAAACTCCAAACAACGCTCCACTCATTGTTGCCATAATAATAACTAACGAAACATAAACAACAGTTTTTTGTGTACCGATAACGCTTCTTATCACAAGCATATTTGGCAATGATAAAGCAGGACCAGCAAGCAATAAAGCCAGTGCCGGACCTTTTCCCATTCCGCTATTTACTAATCCTTGTACAATCGGAATCTCAGTCAAAGTTGCAAAGTACATAAACGCCCCGGTTACAGAAGCAAACAAATTTGAGAATAAAGAATTTCCGCCCACTAAGGAAGCTATCCATTCATTCGGTATAATTCCATTTCTACCATCAGGTGATCCTAAGAGAAATCCGGCTGTTAAAACTCCAAGAGCAAGCAAAGGCATAATCTGTTTTGCAAATCCCCAGCTTTCTTTCATCCAGCTATTAGGTTCCCCTTCTTCTGTAGAAAGCAAAATGCTAAGCATTATTACTCCGACTGTAAAAGGAATTAGGGGTGATGTTGTAAATGTTAAGCCTGAAGCAATTGTTATTGCTGAGCCAATCAAGACATTAATTTTATTCAAATGAAGAATAAAAATTAAAGAAGCAACCAACCCGATTGAGAAGATTGAAGTTATAATCCATTTTGCTTCAAACATAAAATAAAAGAAGCCTGTGCTGCTACCAGGTTTTCCCCAGTTTGCAAAAACAAGAATAGCCACAAGAATAAAAAAGTGAATCGATGTCTGCCAGATTGGTCTTGTTTCTTCCGGATCTGGTAATGCTAATTGAGCATCGGCTTTTTCTTTTTCTTCCTTCCTGTAAATGAAAGCCATTATCAAACCAATTATGATGCTGAACGAAACTGCACCAATAATTCTCGCAACGCCAAGTTCAATTCCGAGAATTCTTGCCGTGAGAATGATCGCGAGAATATTTATTGCCGGTCCTGAATATAGAAAAGCTATAGCAGGACCTAAACCTGCGCCACGTTTATGTATTCCTGAAAAAAGAGGAAGAACGGTACATGAACAAACAGCCAATATTGTTCCCGAAACAGATGCAACTAAATAAGCAACCCATTTCTTTGCTTTACCTCCGAAGTATTTTATAACCGAAGCCTGGCTGACAAAAACTGAAATTACTCCCGCTATAAAAAAAGCAGGAACCAAACAAAGCAGAACATGTTCCTGTGCATACCACTTTGCTAATTCAAGAGAAGAAAAAATCGCTTCGTTGAATCTTTCAATTTTTATTGGCAGAAAGTAAGCAATAAGAAAAAGAATAATAATCAGGAGTAATTTTTTATATTCATTTTCCCATAATTCTTTTAAATTCTTCCATTTGCTGGTCTTGTTTGATTCGCTAACTGTCGAATTGTTATTTAAATAATTTTTAGCGACTGCAGATTTCATTTCTATCAACCCCTGTTACTTTTTGTTTATCACCAATTATCAGTTTATCATCATCAATCCAGAAATCAAGCATATTTAAAACTGAAGAAACTCTTTGGTCAGATGGTCTCGGGTTGATCGAATAATTTACCCATTTACCTTCTTTTTGCTCAATAATAAAAGATTCTTCTTTAAGAATGCTGAGGTGTTTTGAAACTGTTGAGGTCGCTAATTGAAGTATTTCTGTAATTTCACAAACACAAAGCGGTTTTGTCTGAAGCATTTTAAGTATTCTTAACCTGTTCAGATCAGAGAGTGCTTTAAATATCTTTGTTCTATCTTTACTCATAATTTCATTTCGTCAATCGACGAAATATAAAGATGCCTAAAGAGAAAAGCAAGAACTATATTTTGGGTAGTGCCCTAATTTCGTTTTTATGAGACAAAGATATCGCTGTCATTCTGAATTTATTTCAGAATCTATGGTGAAAAGACCCTGAAATGAATTCAAGGTGACAACTTTTGGAAATTGGACACAACTTATTTTTTATATGGCTTACCTGGCAACCCAGATTGGAATATAACCCGATTCCCTTACAACCCTCTGCCCTTCATCTGAAATAACCCAATCAATAAACTTTTTAACTTCTCCTTCAGGCTGCCGTAAAGTATAAAAATGAAGGTACCTGCTGATCGGGTAAGAATCATCTATTACGGTTTCTTCGGAAGGAATTATCCCATTTACTTTTAAAGATTTTACTGAATCAGTTAAATAACCGATTCCACCATACCCGATTGAATAAAGATTTTCTGAAACAAACTTTACAATGCTTTCCGTCGTTGGTTTTATTTGAATATCAGGACAATAATCTTCTCCTTCTAGAATATGTTCTTTAAAATAGAGATAAGTACCTGAATTAGGATTTCGGCTAACCGCGATTATTTCTTTATTATCCCATCCAAACTGATTCCAGCTTTTAATTTCACATTTAAATATTTTTTTTACCTCTTCAAGTGAAATATTTTCAGCAGGATTTTTAAGATTCACAAAAATGCTCAAGCCGTCTTTTGCAATGATAGTCGACATTCCAACACTTCTGTAATTATCTGCAAGAATCTTTACTTCTTCTCCTTTTAATGTTCTGGATGTAGTACAGATGTCAATTATTCCTTCACTCAAAGTTTTTATGCCAGTTGCGCTTCCCCCGCCTTCAACATAAATTGAAACATCGGGATTACTTTTCATGTACTCCAATGCAAGAAGATTGGTTAAATACAGCATAGTATCGGAGCCTTTGATTTTTATAGTCTTGTTTGGATTTACACCTGATCCTGAACAGCTTATAAAAGAAAATGATATTACAAGAACTAATAAAGTTTTCATGTCGAATAAATATAATTAAACAATAAGGTTAACACCCGGATTTATCCAGGTGCAAAAAATAGATTACAATTATTATTGGAAACTGTTTCAACAGTTTTTTATCACCGGAAACTGTTAAAACAGTTACAACTTTCCTTTCCCTTTTCTATATTCACCTGACTAAAGTCAGGTGTTAGCTTTTTTGTATTCAATAAATTATCATCTTTTTTTCTATGGACCGGAACCTTGCATAGAAATTACAATTATTTTTAGTACTATTTCGACAGTTTTTCATTCCTTGGAAACTGTTAAAACAGTTAGCACTTTTTTTCTCTTCTAAATTCACCTGACTAAGGTTAGCCTTTTGGTACTCAATAAGTTATCATCTTTTCTCTGCTAGCGATTGAAGCCTTGCATTCAGATATGGCGAATTATTTTTCCACACAGGTGCTTTCTCTGAATCTGCAAGAAGAGAGCATAAATCATAAATTATATCCACATGCTGAAATGCTGCATCAAAATTCATATACTGGTTTAAATCATCAAAAGGTGAATGATATATTTCTTCGCTATATTCTATGAACTTCTTTAAACCATCCTCTTTGGATATACTTACATAATCAGGAGCTTCCATCACCAAAATAGAAGGAATTCCTGCATTAGCAAAAGCAACCTGATCCGATCTCGAAAAAGCATCGGCATTTCTAAATCCTTCGGGAATTTGTGTTACTCTTACATTATTTTCCGGTGCAACATCATCTAAAAAATCCGTCAACGTTGAAAATTCTGCACCGACTCCGATAATACTTTTGAAATTATCAAACAGAGCTATTCCATCAATATTTATGTTTGCAATTGTTTTATAAAGAGGAACTACAGGATTATCCGTATAATATATTGAACCTAACAAACCTTTTTCTTCCCCGGTAAGGAGAAGAAATATTATCGATCTTCCGGTTTTTATTTCTTTTTTAGAAAAAATTCTTGCAAGCTCAAGCAGTGCGGAGACTCCGCTTGCATTATCGAAAACCCCGTTGTAAATAGAATCACCTTTAACCGGGATACCAACCCCGAGGTGATCGTAATGGGCGGAAATGATTAGATAAGTATCATTTAACTCAGGATCAGATCCTTTAATCATTCCAATGATATTTGACGCAATGAAATCTCTTTCTTTAAACTCCCCCCTGAAGGAAATTCCCGATCCCATTTCAAAGCTAAGCATATATCCTTTCGATTGAAAATCATAAATATCGTCAAGTGAATAACCTGAATTTGAAAATAATATGCCGGCTATATCAGGATTAAAAAGCAAAGCAAGCGAATTAGTAACTGAATAAGCAAGTGTAACGTCTTCAAAAGAAAATTCGCTTTTAAGTTTTTCCCACCAGTGGAAGGACCCGTCGGAATTGTTAGGAATAAGAATGCTTCCTCTCGCTCCCCTGGATAGCGCAACTCTTTGTTTAACATCTGCATAAGAATAGAGAGTCGGTTTTTCACCATCAAAGTATGATTCATCCTCTGAAAAAGGTTCACCATCCAAAAAAACTACAATTTTCCCTTCAACATTTACCGACTGGTAATCGTTATAATCGTATTCCGGCGCAATAATCCCATACCCTGCAAAAACCAGTCCGAGAGGTGCTGGAATAAATGTCTGCTCGCCTGTAGTATAAAGGAGATAATCATCCCAAAGGCTAAAAGTTTTTTTATCGTTTTCTGAATATAAAATCAACTCTGAAACTGATAATGGTTTTGCTCCATGCATCCTGATATTCTGAAAATATGTACTGTCGTTTCCCAAAGGTTTCAGGTTTAATTTAGAAAATTCATTTGCAAGATATTGAGCTGCTTTTTCTCCTCCCCTTTCACCGTTTCCCCGTCCTTCAAATTCATCAGAACCGAGAGTAAAGGTGTGCTTAATAAGATTTTCTTTTGAGATAATATTTTGTGAATGAGACTGGAAAGTTGTACAGCTAAAAATCAGTACCGGAATAAGAATTGTTTTCATTTAATAATTCTGAAAATAATATAAACTAAATTAATGGAAATTCAGGAACATTGGAAGGTAAAGAGGTCGATTTTATCAGCGAAAAATTTTAATTAGAAGATCTTAAATCGGCATAAGGATTTTTAATCATGCTTTCATTGATTTCTAAAATTTTACCTTTTTCAATTTCGATAGTGAATGAATTAAGAACATTTTTATGAAGCTCTGCAATAACAATGTATTCACCGGTTTTAAGCTTTACTAATTCAGGTTTATTATAAGCCTTTTTTACATCCATTACATATTCACCTTCCGGAGTATAAATAGTATAGCCTTTATAAATATTATAAACCGGATCGTCCGCATAATCACCTTTTTCTTTGTAATTCAATGTATAAATTTTCAGAAAGCCTATATCGCTCTTTACATCGGCATTTGGTTCCAGGAATTTATAGTGTTGCCCTATGTTATCAGTAGCACAGGACGTTAGAACAAACAAGCAAATAATTGTAAGAGAAAAAAAAAGTGTTTTCATTGTTTATCTTTTTTCTGCAATTATAAACTATAAGCACTTTCCCTGTGTTAAGTAGACTTTAAATTTATGTTAACAAATTGTTAAATGTGAAAGAATAAAAGCAGTGATACGAAAAATTGAATGTAAAATTAAGCTTTTGTTATTTCGGCAGCCCATTTCTTGATCTTATCTTTTATCTCGTCGCGTATCTTTTTTGTTCCATCGAGCTTTTCTTCGTAGGTCCCCCGCAAAGCAGAAGGATCTGGGAAACTCCAGTGAATTGTTTCCGCAACTCCCGGAAATATAGGGCATCTT
>Ga0154475_1130_pt1 | contig 14454 bp, 17 predicted proteins | sample RifGroC2_FD_115954 | JGI IMG/M metagenome (GOLD analysis project Ga0154475, IMG submission 115954) | Ignavibacteria bacterium GWC2_36_12 | reverse complement strand
TGAGCACTTCGTAAATATTAATTCGGGAATTTACTTTACAAATACGGTTACAGAAATAGTTGTCGGGGAGAATGCCATTGTAGATCATTTAAGATTGCAGGAAGAAAGTAAATCGGCATTTCATATCAGCAGAATGGAAGTTGACCAGGAAAGGACAAGCAATTTCTCTTCCCATTTTATTTCTCTCGGAGCGTCGCTTTCAAGAAACGAATTCAACTCCAGGTTTAATGATGAAGGAGGTGAATGTATGCTTAACGGTTTATTCCTTACCGAAGGGAACCAGTTATTTGATGTGCACACTTTAATCGACCACGCAAAACCTCATTGCAATAGCCACGAACACTATAAAGGAATTTTAAATGATGTTTCCAGAGGAGTTTTTAACGGGAAAGTTATCGTAAGGCAGGATGCTCAAAAAACAAATGCCTTCCAGGAAAACAATAATATTATTCTTTCCAAAGAAGCTCTTGTAAATACAAAACCGCAGCTTGAAATTTTTGCAGACGATGTAAAATGTTCTCACGGTGCAACAATTGGTCAACTGGATAAAGATGCAATGTTTTATTTAAAATCGAGAGGAATCGGTGAAGAAACAGCCCGCACAATTCTCATACATGCTTTTGCAAGCGATGTCATTCGGTCTGTAAAAGTTAATGCTGTACGAAACTATATTGAAGAAATATTAAACAGCAAATTCAATCCGGGAGATAACAATTAATGTCTGTTAAGCAAGAGTCTGTAATAGACCAAATAAAAAGCACCTATGACGTTTATAAGATACGTGAAGATTTCCCTATCCTCAAAACAAGGATAAGGAATAAACCTCTCTGCTATTTTGATAATGCAGCAACAACTCAGAAACCTCAGCAGGTTCTTGATATTGTTGACAACTATTACACTTCTATGAATTCAAACATTCACAGGGGTGTTCATTATCTGAGCAACCTAGCAACAGATGCTTATGAAGATGCAAGAAAAAAAGTAAAGAGCTTTATTAACGCTGCAAGCGAGAAGGAAATAATCTTTACAAAAGGAACAACGGAAGGAATTAATCTTGTAGCAAATTCTTTCGGTAGAAAATTCCTTAAAGAAGGAGACGAAATAATTATCTCCAATATGGAACATCACTCCAACATAGTTCCATGGCAGTTTCTTTGCAATGAGAAAAAAGCAAAACTAAAAATTATTCCTATAGACGATAGAGGAGAAATTATTTTTGATGAATTTCTAAAGCTTGTATCAGACAGAACAAAATTAATTTCAGTTGTTTATATATCGAATTCGCTCGGTACGGTTAATCCTGTAAAAGAAATAATAGAGATTGCACATAAATATAATATTCCGGTTCTACTTGATGCTGCACAAACTGTTAATCACAGACCAGTTAATGTAGAGGAACTCGATTGTGATTTTTTAGCTTTCTCGGGACACAAACTTTACGGACCCACCGGCATTGGAGTTCTTTACGGAAAAGAAAAACTTCTCGACGCAATGTCCCCCTTTATGGGAGGCGGAGATATGATCAGCAAAGTTACTTTTGAAGAAACGACTTTTAATGAGCTTCCCTTCAAATTTGAAGCAGGTACATCCAACATTGCAGGAGCTATTGGTCTTGGTGCTGCAATCGATTACGTATCTTCAATCGGGATGGAAAAAATTGCTGCGCACGAAGCGTCACTACTTGAATATGCAACCCAAAGATTGAAAGAAGTTCCCGGCTTAAAGATTATTGGAAATGCAAAATATAAATCCGGTGTAATCTCTTTTATTTTTTATAACATTCATCCCCACGATGTTGGAACTCTTCTTGATTATGAAGGAATTGCAATAAGGACGGGACATCATTGTACTCAGCCTGTGATGGAAAGATATAATATTCCTGCAACATCGAGAGCCTCTTTTGGTCTTTACAACACGATAGAAGAAGTTGATATCCTTGTTGATGCCTTGAAAAAAGTAATAGAGGTTTTTAATGCTTGATCCCGAATTGCGAGATCTTTATCAGGAAGTAATATTAGATCATAATAAGAGTCCGAGGAATTTTAAAAAACTCGAGACGGCAAACAGAACTGCAGAAGGCTATAATCCTCTATGCGGCGATAAAATCGATATTTTTATAGACGTGGAAGATGGAGTTGTAAAAAATATTTCTTTTCAGGGTTCCGGCTGTGCAATATCAAAAGCATCTGCTTCCCTAATGAGCACAATAGTAAAAGGAAAGACGGTTGAAGAAGCAAAAAGTCTATTTGAAAAATTTCATAACCTTATAACCGGAAAGCTTGATGAGAATGCAAGTATCGAAGAGCTTGGCAAGCTTGCAGTTCTTGCGGGAGTAAAGGAATTCCCTGTCAGAGTTAAATGTGCAAGTCTTGCCTGGCATACAATGCTTACTGCATTAAAAAACGAAAACAAAACTGTTACTACAGAATAGTTTAAGGTTAATATAGAATGGTTGATGTTAATAAGCAGGTTTTGGAAGAAAAAGTAATCGAAGTTTTAAAGAATTGTTATGATCCTGAAATTCCCGTTAACATTTTTGAGCTCGGGCTGATATATGAAATTGGTATCGATGATGATACAAATGTTGAAATTAAAATGACACTGACTTCGCCGGCATGCCCTGTTGCAGGTTCTTTACCGGGCGAAGTTGAGTATAAGGTAAAAAATATACCGGAAGTAAATGATGTAAAAGTTAAGCTGGTATGGAATCCTCCATGGGATAAAGATATGATGTCGGATGTTGCCAAGCTTGAATTAGGAATGTTGTAGTAAAATCTTAATCTTACTCTTAATCATAATCGGATTAAGATTATAAGATTAAGAGTACGATTACGAGTAAGATTAGAAAAATAATAGAATGAGTTTTAAGTAAAAAATAAAACAGGAGTAAAAATGTTAAACATTATTTCACGCCCCCCGATGTATGACCCTGAAGCCGTACAACATATGAGAGACGAGCTTGTTGCAGTTGGTTTTACCGAATTGCTTACACCGGAGGAAGTAGATAAAGCTATTAATGTTAAAGATGATAAAACAGTTCTTGTTATGGTCAATTCAGTTTGCGGATGTGCTGCAGGAAGCGCACGCCCCGGTGTTTCATTAGCTTTGCAAAACAATAAGATTCCGGATAAACTTTACACTGTATTTGCCGGGATGGAGAGAGACGCTGTTGACAGAGCAAGGCAATATGTAGCCGGTTTTCCGCCATCTTCTCCAAGTGTTGCTTTATTTAAAAACGGAAGTCTGATCTATTTTATGCCAAGATATGAAATTGAAGGAAGATCCCACCAGGAAATAGCTGCAGCTCTTTCAGAAGTATTTAATGAACTTTGTTCGAATCAGGGACCTTCGATAAGTCCTGAGAATTTTGCCCGGGTTATTCATGCAAAAATGTGCGGATCTAAAATTCCGTTATTTAAAGGATAATACTTAAGTGTCATACTGAGCCTGTCGAAGTATGACACTAAAGAAAAATGTCACCCTTCGACAGGCTCAGGGTGACCCTTATGAATTATAAATAAAATGAAATTCAGTTCACAGGAAGAATACGGCTTAAGATGTTTGCTCAGGATTGGTAAGTCCAAATCTCCAAATGGACTTACCATCCCGGAGATAAGCGACCTGGAAGGATTATCACCTGCAAATGCTGCAAAACTTTTAAGAACGCTCCGTCTCGGCGGATTTATTGAAGCAACCCGCGGGCAAAGCGGAGGCTATAAACTTGCAAAACCCGCAGAAGAAATTATTATCGGTGATGTGCTTGTTGTACTCGGCGGAAGATTATTTGAAGATGATTTTTGCAACTTCCATACAGGTATCGAAAATATCTGCACTAATACAATTGATTGCTCGATCCGCTCTTTATGGAGAACTATTCAAACTCTTGTCGATAGTGTTGTACTTAAGACAACACTAAAAGATCTTCTGGGAAAAGAAGAAGATGTTAAAGTTTTAGTAAACAGTTTTATCGAGGAATCCAATTCCTAAGCATTAAAAAAACTGTTCTCCATCCACACTTCTTATCTATTTCCGGACCCTGTCTTATTCAATATTATCCGACGGGATTCTTTTTAAATGTCCCTCCTTTACAAGACTGTCATAAGACTTATAAATTTTTATTGTAACAGAGTTTGACTGGTAATAACCAATCGACTCTATTTTTATTCCGTTTATCTCTTTTTCAAGTTTAATAGATGCTAATAATTTATCATCAACAATAAGATCGGTCTCAAGCTTCGTCTTTTTATCCGGGATATTTTCTAATGCCCAGTAAATTCCTTTCTTAGCATTTTGATATACAATATCAATATCCTCCTCTGTTTTTGCTTGAGGGTTAATAGCTGATGAAAAACTTAAACTGAAGAAAAAAAGAAAAAGAAAAATACTTCTCATAATACCCCCGCAATTTTGAGGAAAAAATAGCTTGAAAATTTGTGATTATCAACACGTAATCGAAAATTTACGGAAACCATTATTGACAAAATAGTTTCCAGGTATTATATTGGAAACCATAAAAACGATAATAGTTTCCAAAAGGAGTTTAAAAATTGCAAGAAAAGATAATTGACCAAATAGAAGATAAATTTTTCAAAGAGGGGTTTTATAAAACCACTATGGATGAAGTTGCTTCAGAGTTAGGGATGAGTAAAAAAACGATTTATAAATTCTTTCCTTCCAAAGAAGACCTTGTTATGGCTATCGCCAAGCATTTTATGAATAGAATGAAAAGCAAAATTCTTCCTGCATTAAATTCAAATAAAAATGCTATTGAAAAGTTAGGCGAACTTATAAGAATCCTGGCTGGAGCTTCAGAAAAAATCTCTACTAAAAGAATGGAAGAAATGAAAAGACATTTTCCTCAGATATGGAATGAGATAGATAGTTTTAGAACAAAAATGATGTTTGAAAATATTACCAAAGTTATTGATCAAGGAAAAGCAGAAGGTTTGTTTATTGATTACCCGACATTAATAATAATGAATATGCTGGTTGCATCAATAAGATCCGTTGTTAATCCTGATTTTATCTTGAATAATAGCTTTTCAATTATCGAAGCAGCTCGTTTTGTATTCAAAATAATTATTGGTGGGGTTGTGACTGAAAAAGGTGAAAAAGTTTTTAATCAAACAATAAATAAGATTTAATTATGAAAAGATTATTAATCATTCCAATATTTTTACTGAGTGTTGGATTAGTAAAACCTCAAAAGACACTAACACTTGATGAGTGTTATCATAAATCACGTGAAAATTATCCGCTTATTTTACAGAAAGGCTACATTGTGAAAAGTAAAGATTATACTGTAAGCAATGTTTGGAATGGATACTTTCCGCAAATAACAATTAGCGGGCAGGCAACTTATCAATCAGATGTAATAGCACTTCCAATTTCATTCCCGGGAATAACAGATTATAAATTAACTAAAGATCAGTACAAAGTTATAGCTGATGTTTCGCAAGTAATTTATGATGGCGGAATAATAAGTTCGCAATCAGATTTTCAAAATTCATTAGCTGAAGCTGATAATCAGAAACTTGAAATTGAATTACTAAAAGTAAAAGAAAGAGTTAACCAGATTTATTTTGGTATTCTTTTGCTTGATGCGCAGATAACTCAAACTGATTTAGTAAAAAGCGATATAAATGAGAGTTTATCAAAACTCAATGCAGCATTAGAAAACGGGACAGTTATTAAATCCAATGTTGATGTTTTGAGAGCAGAATTACTTAAAGTAAATCAAAAAGAGATTGAATTAAATTCATCACGCAATGTATTCATTCAAATGCTTGGCTTGTTAATTAATCAAACTTTGGATGAATCAATAAAACTTGAACAGCCAATCATAAATCGCCTTTCATCTGAAGCGGGAATAAGCCGACCCGAGTTAAAACTTTTTTCTTCGCAACAAAATATGATTGAGAGCCAAGATGGTTTAACGATCTCAAAAGTTTTACCCAAAGCAAGCTTATTCTTCCAGGGTGGCTACGGTAAACCGGGCTTAAACATGTTGTTAAATGAATTTGATTGGTTTTATATAACAGGTGCACGCTTAACCTGGTCATTGTCAAATATTTACAGTTACTCAAATGAAAAAGAGATCAATGAGTTAAACAAAAAAAACATTGAAGCGCAGAAGCAAATTTTTCTTTTGAATACAAACATTTCAGTGAAACAACAATTATATGAAATTGATAAATTGAAAAAACTGATAACTGTTGACCAGGAAATAATTGATATTAGAACTTCAGTAAAAGAATCTGCAAAAGCCCAGCTTGAAAATGGAGTAATAACATCAAGCGATTTTATAAGGGAGTTAAATGCAGAGGACACAGCAAAACAGAATTTGGCAATTCATACAATCCAGCTTTTACTAGCTCACTATAATTATAAAATTACTATTGGAAATTAATTACTAATCAAAGAGATGAAAATGAAAAATAAAATAAATATAAAAATCATAATCCCGTTGTTTCTTTCGCTTCTTAATTTTTTCTGCTCAAACGGCGACGGGGATTTTGATGCAACCGGGACATTTGAATCAGATGAAATTATTGTTTCATCGGAAGCAATGGGAAAACTTGTATTGTTTCAAGTTGATGAAGGATTAAATCTTAAACAAAATCAAATTGTTGGTTTAATTGATACAACCCAATTATATCTGAAGAAAAAACAACTTCAATTAACCATCAAAGCTGTATTAAGTAAACAGCCGGATATTGAAACACAGCTTGCATCAATTCAAAAACAAATTGAAACGGCAGTGACGGAACAAAAAAGAATAGAGAGTCTTGTAAAATCAAACGCAGCAACAACAAAACAACTTGATGAAATAAACTCTCAAGTAGAGGTTTTACGCAAACAATACAATGCATCAAAATCCAGTTTAACAATTACAAAAGAAGGAATTCAAAATGAAACGCTCCCATTAATTGCACAAGTCGAGCAGATTCAGGATCAAATAAATAAAAGTATAATTAAAAATCCGGTTGATGGAATAGTTTTAACCCGATACGCTAAACAGGATGAAGTTACAACTAACGGAAAAGCGCTTTATAAAATTGCTGATTTATCAGAAATGACTCTGCGCGCTTATGTTAATGGTGATCAACTTGGACAAATAAAACTTGGACAAAAAGTAAAAGTGTTTGTTGATAAAGGTGAAGGCGATCAAGAAGAAATGAGAGGTAAAATTTATTGGGTGTCATCAAAAGCTGAGTTTACACCAAAGACAATTCAAACAAAAGATGAGCGTGTTAATCTTGTTTATGCAATCAAAATAAAAGTAATAAATGATGGCTACTTAAAAATTGGTATGTATGGCGAGGTTAGATTTTAACTTTTATGAAAGCCGTTGAATTAGAAAATATTTTCAAATCATACCCAATAAAAAAAACCTCAGTGCAAGTTGTTGATGATGTTTCTTTTTCTGTAGATGACGGAGAGTTGTTTGGTTTGATTGGACCTGATGGTGCGGGTAAAACTTCCATCTTCAGAATTCTCACAACACTTTTGCTTGCCGATAAAGGGAATGCAAAAGTTTTAGGTTATGATGTAGTAAAGGATTGGAAATCCATACGCAATATCATCGGTTACATGCCCGGGAGATTTTCTCTCTACCAGGATTTAACTGTTGAAGAAAATCTTGAATTCTTTGCTACGATTTTTAATACAACGATCCGGGAGAATTATAAGCTGGTTGAAGATATTTATAAACAGCTTGAACCATTTAAAACTCGTCGTGCCGGGAAATTAAGCGGCGGTATGAAACAAAAATTAGCTTTAAGCTGTGCATTAATTCACAAACCAAAAGTGCTCTTTTTAGATGAACCAACCACAGGGGTTGATCCTGTTTCAAGAAAAGAATTTTGGGAAATGTTAAAAAGATTAAAATCGCAAGGCATAACTATTCTTGTTTCAACACCATATATGGATGAAGCAAAACTTTGCGATAGAATAGCTTTGATACAAAATGGTAAAATATTAAAGATTGATACTCCACAAAATATTATGGATAGTTTTGATAAAAATCTTTTTGCAGTTCGATCAGAAAATATGTTTAAGCTGCTTAATGATCTTCGCACTTTTAATAATACGGAAAGTTGTTTTGCCTTTGGTGAATTTCATCATCTTACTTTAAAGGATAATGATATAAATATTTCGGATTTAGAAAAGTATATAGCGCAAAGCGGGCATCTGAATGCAACTATTAAAATTATAAAGCCGGAAATTGAAGATTGTTTTATGCAGTTAATGAAGTAATTTAATTGAGAAAATGTTAATAACTGAAAAAGAAATCGTTATTAAGACAGATAAACTCACGAAGAAATTTGGTGATTTTGTTGCTGCCAGCGAAATCACTTTTGAAGTGTTTAAAGGTGAAATATTTGGTTTTCTTGGAGCAAATGGCGCAGGCAAAACAACTGCAATGAAAATGCTTATTGGGATTTCAAATCCAAGCTCCGGTAATGCTCAGGTTGCTGGTTATGATATTTACAAACAGACAGAGCAAATTAAAAAAAGTATTGGCTATATGAGTCAAAAATTTTCTTTGTACGAAGACTTAACAATAAAAGAAAATATTCAGCTATTCGGTGGTATTTACGGGCTAAGCGATAAGGAAATAAAATCCAAAAGTGAAGAGTTAATTACTAAGCTTGGATTGAATACTGAAGCAGATAAATTAGTTGCATCTCTTCCTCTTGGATGGAAACAAAAATTGGCATTTAGTATTGCAATTTTTCATCAACCTAAAATTGTTTTTCTTGATGAACCAACCGGGGGTGTTGATCCAATTACACGAAGACAATTTTGGGATATGATTTATGAAGCCTCGCATAATGGAATTACAATTTTTGTTACCACACATTATATGGATGAAGCAGAATACTGTGATCGTGTTTCTATTATGGTTGATGGAGTAATTAAGGCGCTTGATTCCCCGGAAAATTTGAAAAAACAGTTTAATGCAAAATCTATGGATGAAGTATTTTTAATGCTCGCTCGCGGTGCAAAGCGAGGAGAGTAATACCTAAGTTATGAAACAACTATTAACATTTGTAAAAAAAGAATTTCATCACATACTGCGAGATAAGCGTTCGATGCTTGTGTTGATTGGATTGCCAATTGTTCAATTACTGATTTTTGGTTTTGCAATTACAAATGAAGTTCGCAACACAAACATTGCTGTACTTGATAATTCTAAAGATGAAACTACACAAATCATTATTACCAAAATTGAAAGTTCACAATACTTTGATATTGACAGAACTATTTCTACAAGTGATCAAATAGAAAAAGCTTTTAAAACCGGTAAGATAAAAGTTGCAGTTATATTTCAACAAAATTTCCAGGAAGAATTAGCACACTTTAATAAGGCACAATTACAAATTATTGCTGATGCAACTGATCCAAACCAGGCAACAACTCTTACAAATTATATTAGCTCAATTGTTGTGGATTATCAAAACCAGGTGAATCAACAAAATAAATTACCATATACAATCAATACAGAAACGCGAATGCTTTATAATCCACAGCTAAAAGGTGCTTACACATCAGTGCCTGGAGTAATGGGAATGATTTTGCTTCTTATTTCTGCAATGATGACTTCTATAGCAATCGTAAAAGAAAAAGAATTGGGCACAATGGAAATACTTCTTGTTTCACCTATGAAGCCGCGGCTTGTAGTAGTAAGCAAAGTTATTCCATACTTTATTATTTCTTTAATAAACGTTGCTACAATTTTAATATTAAGTGTGTTTGTTCTCGGACTTCCAATACAGGGAAGTTTGTTATTGCTAATTGGCTCAACGGTTATTTATATATTTTGTGCACTTTCACTTGGGCTGCTTATTTCTACAATTACAGATACACAGCAAGCTGCTATGCTAATATCACTACTTGGATTAATGCTTCCTGTGGTGATGTTAAGCGGTTATGCATTTCCTATTGCAAACATGCCTGTTATTCTGCAAGTACTCTCCACCATTGTCCCTGCAAAATGGTATATCATTATTGTTAAAGGAGTAATGATAAAAGGAATTGACATAACACAAATCTGGAAAGAACTATTAATACTTGTAATAATGACCGTCATATTTTTATCAATAAGTATAAAAAGATTTAAGATAAGGTTGTGATGAGAACTCTAAAATTTTTATTAAGAAAAGAATTTTTACAAATCTTCCGGAACAAACTTATTTTAAGAATGATTTTTGCATTACCGGTAATACAGCTTATTCTGCTTCCTTATGCTGCAACTTATGAAATGAAAAATATTACCCTTAGTGTGGTCGATCATGATCATTCAGAGTATTCCAGGAAGTTGATAAATAAATTTACTTCGTCCGGATATTTTATACTTACAGATTATTCCGCTACTTATAATCAAGCATTAGATCAGGTTGAAAATGACAAAGCAGATTTAATAGTTGAAATACCGAAAGGATTTGAGCCTGATCTTTCAAGGCAAAATGAAACTATAATTTTTTTAGCTGCCAATGCAATAAGTGGACAAACAGCGGGATTGGCCGTTGCTTATGCTAATACCATTATAAAAGATTTTAATAATGATGTCCGTACAGAATGGATTCCGCAATCACAATTAAATACAATTCCTGTAATTGAGATTACCAATTCAAACTGGTTTAATCCACTTATGAACTATAAAGATTTTATCGTTCCAGGGGTATTGGCTTTACTCGTTACTTTGGTTGGTTTTATCCTGTCATCTTTAAATATTGTTAAAGAAAAGGAGATTGGAACTATTGAACAGATTAATGTTTCACCAATAAAGAAATATCAATTCATATTGAGCAAACTTATTCCTTTTTGGATACTTGGTCTGGTTGTGATGACCATTGGGTTTGTAATTAGTTTTATCGTATATGGAATTTATCCCGAAGGAAGTTTTTGGGTCATATATCTTTTTGCCGGTATTTATTTAATTGCACTACTTGGCTTTGGTTTGCTAACTTCCATTTATGCAGATACACAGCAGCAGGCTATGTTTATCGCATACTTTTTTATGCTGGTTTTTATTTTGCTTGGTGGATTATTCTCTCCAACAGAAAATATGCCTGATTGGGCAAGATATTTAACTTATATAAATCCCGTTAGTTATTTGATTGAAGTAATGAGAATGCTTGTGCTTAAAGGCAGTAGCTTTTGGGATTTGCGTTTTCACTTTCTTGTTATTATTGGTTTTACAATTGTGTTTAACGGATTGGCAATCTTTAACTATAAAAAAACAGTTTAGCAATTCACTACAAACCTTCAGCAATTGGAAGAAGTTAGGATGAAGATTTAAGGGTTCTAAAACCCCGCAATCTTCAAGAAGTTTTGAAATAGTAGCTACCCTACCAGGTATACTCATCTTTAATTTCCCCGAAATCTTTCCGCAATTGTCCTTTGTCAAATGTAAGCAGATCCGGGTCTTCATTAATCCAGGTTTCAAACATTCGGGGTGTAAGTTCAAAGTGACACTGAATACCATATGCGTTTGAGCTAAATTTAGCAATCTGATTTCGGCAGAATTTTCCTGTTGCCAATAGCTTCGTATTCTTTGGTAGGTCAACAGTTTCACTATGAAGATGAAATACACTGAAAGTATGATTGAGACCTTTAAAGAGAGGATCTTGTTTTCCCTCCTTCGTTAAATCTACTGTAAAGTAGTTGTTTTCAGGATCACGAAAACCAATTTCTTCGATCGGATTTTTAACCACCTTTCCTCCAATGGCTTTAACAAGAGCTTGAAAGCCGAGACAAATCCCTAAATAAGGAATATTTGCTGTAATAGATTCACGGATTTGTACCAGCTCATTGCGCATTTTATTATTATCATCATTAGCACTCTGGGGACCACCAAGCACAATTCGGAGTAATTTTTGCGAGCAGGAAAAGTTTGCCCTTGATTAAGGTCAACAATTATATATTTAATATCACGTTCTTTTAATAAATCCTCAAGAAGACCTGGAGTTTTCCGGGTAATATTTTTAACTATGAGTATTTCTTTTTCCATAAAGTGAGTAACTAAATATTGAGTTGAAAATATTGTTGATTTCAATTTAATATTTTTATATTATTAAATCAGATAATTTTCTCCGAATATAGCAATGTTTTTCCCCTTTACCATAGAATGTCTTGAAAAAATTTTATACTTAACCATAACCAAAAACGGAAGGAGCACATTATGTTAGCAGAGAAGTTCACATCTATTTTCAGGGAAGAACATCGACAGGTTCGCGATCTTCTTTTGGCTCTCATCCAGGCATTTAAAACCCGGGATAAAGTTAATATCAAATTGATGCTGCAGAAATTGGCTATCGTTGCCGGTCCACATTTCCGATATGAAGAAGAATCAATCTACCCGGAGTTGAACGCATTCTTCACAAAAGAATACGTTGAAAAACTATTAGGTGATCACGACATGGCAATTGTTTTTGCTAAAGAACTTGTTACCCTGTCTGGGAAAGAAGATCTCACAGATGAAGATATTCAGAAAGCGGTATGCATACTGCAAAGTATTATGCCGCATGTTTCCGATTGTGATGGATTATCTATTCTCATTGAGACCTTGCCTCAAGAGAAGATTCAGAGAGCGTTAGATGCAAGGGATCGAGCCCGTGAAAGAGGATTAAACCTGATTGATTGGGCAGATAATGAGCGGAAACGACCGGTTCCTGACGGTATTATTTTTTAATTATCTATAGCTTCATGGATCAATGGAGATTGTTGAATCATTTAATCAGAGAAACAAAAGCTACCTTTACTTTATTCATCAAAGGAAGAACAATTAAACAATGCAGTTGCTTTAAAAGAATATATTGAGAAGAATTAAATAATCCTTTAACCAGAAAAGAAAGGTGAACAATGAGCAAACCTTATTTCCCTGTAGAATTGCTGAAATGTCTTGTATTGCCGGAGTTGGTGGTAATGTAAAACCTCTTGTAAAGAAAGCACAATCTGGAAGAAAAATTATCGCAATAGATGGTTGCGCTCTACAATGTGTTAAAGTATGTCTTAACAATGTAGGTGTTGAGCCTGATGTTCACTACGTCCTTACAGATTATGGACTGAAAAAAGAATATCATAAAGATTATAACGATGAATGTGTAGATGAAATTTATGAACTTGTTACAATCGAAAATTTATAATAATTAAGGAGGAAGCATTATTTTAAACCTGAATGAAAATAAATACAATGGATTCAAATAATCTAAAAACATTAATAAATGAATTAAAAAGTCGGGTAAATATAAGTTCAGCAGCACGGTTTTTCATAAAGAATATTTGTCAATTGAATAATTGGGTTTATGGAGAATTCTGGTTACCTGACAAGGATAATACATTTATGATCTGGTCGGGGTGCTGGAGTAAAGATGAAGATTACTTTGAAAAATTTTCAAAATTTAGTTTGATGCACAAATTTTCCAAAGGCGTTGGTCTTATTGGTAAGATTTGGGAGGAAAAAAATTTAATATGGATTAATGATCTTTTTAGCGATAGTAATTTTTTGAGAACTGAAATAGCAATAAAAAGCAGGTTAAATTCTGCAATAGGAATTCCAATACTAAATGAAGAGAAAGTTCTATTACTCCTTTGTTTTTTCCTGAATAATTTGTCATCGAATGATCAGGAAAATGCAAAAGCAATATTTAGTCATTCCGAAGAAATTGGTGAAATATTAGCTAAACTTGATTAGTATGTATATTAAATTAACGTATTCCTTACTTAGAAGCACTTTATTAACTTTGAAAGGAAAAAGAAGTTATAATTTTATCTTTAAGTTCATTAAGGTTCAGAAAAAAATTAGGATAAATACAGCACTCCACTAAAAGGTGAAGTGCTTTAACCTTATTTGCTTTCCGCAAGTTTAACAGAAACTTCAAAATCAATTTTTTCAAAACCGGGTCTTTGTCTACCCATTCCACCGGGAGGCATTCTATCGCCTCTTCCTTCCATTCCTCCGCCCGGCATATTTCCACCCATTCCAAATCCGGAACCATCTTGCCTGTCAAAATCACCCATTTTAAATTCACCGGATTCAAAACCTAAACTGAATTCGTTCCCGGGAGATAAATTCAAAATGTGATCTCCAACGAGACTGCTTTTTAACGGTATTTTCATTTCATATACTGATAGCCCCATTTGATAACCAACATCAATACTTATCCCTACATCATTTTTAAGATTGTAAGAGGTCAATGGAAAATTATCGGTATTAACGATTCTGAATTCAGTCTGCGAACTTTTAAAATGATCTAACCTTACTTTAAAATCCGGTCTTTCACCTCCCTGCCATTTTCGCGTAGGCATCATTCCACTTTCTTCTCCCGTTCTCAATGGATATTGAATTCCTATTTTTTCACTTCCGTTTTTAGGCTCGAACCATACCGTAAAACCGGTAATAAAAAGCTGAAACATTTTTGAAGTATCGCTCGTTGCAAGGCACAA
>Ga0154475_1126_pt1 | contig 15034 bp, 12 predicted proteins | sample RifGroC2_FD_115954 | JGI IMG/M metagenome (GOLD analysis project Ga0154475, IMG submission 115954) | Ignavibacteria bacterium GWC2_36_12 | reverse complement strand
TTTATTATAATAATAGTCCCGATACACTTTATGAAATTGTATTTAACATAATCCAGGATTTGAACAAAGCTGAAACAGAGAGAAATGTTAAAATTTCAAAGGAAGCAATTACAAACGGTGTGGAGATTGAAAAATTATTTGTAAATAATAAAGAAGCAGACCTTGGAAACAGTGATATTGTTGAAAGAAAAAATACTTTGATGACAATTATACTTTATGAGCCTCTTCCACCTGGTTCCCAGATGAATTTCAAAATTGACTGGAACTTTGTAATCCCGGCTGGAAAAAATCCCAGGATGGGTACTTATGATTCAACTTCTTTCTTTATCGGGTATTGGTTTCCCCAGGTTGCAGTTTATGATGATATTGATGGTTGGGATAAGCTCGCTCATAACGGCGAACAGGAATTTTATAATGACTTTTCTAATTATGAAGTTGAAATAAGTGTTCCAAATACCTTTGGTGTCTGGGCAACCGGAATTCTTCAAAACCCTGCAGAAATTTTAACTCCTGAATATCTTGAACGTTATAACAAAGCTCATTCATCTGATTCAATAATTAACATTGTAACCAGTGATGAAGTTAATTCGGGAGAAATTTATAAAGACGATTCAAAGCTCAATACCTGGAAATACAAAGCAAATAATGTAACCGATTTCACTTTTGCAATGAGCGACCATTACTTGTGGGATGCTGTTAGCCTTGCTGTAGATGATAATTCCAACCGGAGAACTTATATTGCAGCAGTCTATAATGAAGAATCGGAAGATTTTTATGAAGTTGCCGACATTGCAAGAAAAGCAATCCATTATTTTTCAAATACACTCCCGGCTGTACCTTTTCCATTTCCATCATTAACAATTTTTAACGGTTCAGGTGGAATGGAATTTCCTATGATGATTAATGATGGTTCCACTCCGACAAGATCCAGAGCCGTAGATGTTACTTCGCATGAAACTGCTCACCAGTATTTCCCTTTTTACGTAGGAATAAATGAAGAGAAATATTCTTTTATGGAAGAGGGAATGGCTGAATTTCTTCCTTTCGATTTCCAGGAAGAAGAAGGGAAGTATGATCCGAAATTCAGAATGATCAGAGCTTATGAAAGATTTGCCGGGCAGGAAATGGAAATGCCGATGATGATACCTAACTTTCACTTAAAAGATTGGACTAGAGCATATTCAATTTATTTTCGTCCTGCATTAGCTTATGATTACCTGTGCAGTGCCTTAGGAAAAGATTTGTTCCTTGAATGTTTGCAGGAGTATATTAAAAGATGGCAAGGAAAACATCCAATCCCGTTTGATTTCTTTTTTACATTTAATGAAGTAAGTGGTAAAGATTTAAGCTGGTACTGGAAACCCTGGTTTTTCGAGCAGGGATACCCCGATCTTTCGATTAAAAATGCTTCTTATAAAAATAGCAAACTGGAAATAGAAATTGAAAAGATCGGTTCCATTCCAACGCCTGTTGAACTGATGATTACCTGTGAAGATAGCTCTGTAATTAATATTAATAAGACTGCTGAAGTCTGGGAAAATGGCGATAAGAATTTGATAATTGAGAAAGAAACAGATAAGAAGCCTGTTTCAATTATTCTTGGCTCAAGCTCCATTCCGGATTCTGATAGAAGAAACAATTATTTTTTCTTTTCAGAGACTGACTGATTTGAGAGAAAAACCCGATTATTATAGAGCAATTACTTTCCTCATCTATTAAGAATAAGTTAATTCTTCTTACTTTTTTATTTTAGAGTTTGCCGGAAACTGAACTTATTAGCATATTTCTATAACCTATATCTGATTTCTATGAAAATCTTAAAATACTTTCTTTACCTGTTGCCAATAACATTATTTGTAATTATTTTATCAGCCAGGGAGCTGAATGAGGGTGCTCTCGGTTCCCGTACTAATCCTGTAAGAATATACTTTACTCCTTCTGTAGATGCCGAAAGAATTACAACAAATGCAAAAGAATTAGTAGATTTTCTTGAAGAAGAAACAGGATATTATTTTACTACCGCAGTTCCGGCAAGCTTTGTAGCAGTTGTTGAAGCATTTGGTACAGGCAAAGCTGATATAGCAGGTATAAATACTTTTTCTTACCTGATGGCTAATGAAAAATACGGGGCTGAAGCTAAACTAAGAATCGTAAGAGATGGTAATCAAACTACTTATAAGGGACAGTTTATAACAAGATTTGATTCCGGAATTAATAGCTTAAAGGATATTCAGGACAGGACAATTGCCTATGTTGACCCATCTTCCACTTCAGGTTTTATCCTTCCAAAAGCAAAATTAGATAAGATGGGAGTTAAACCAAGCGAGTCTGTTTTTGCAATGAAACATGATAATGTTGTTATTATGGTTTATCAAAGGCAGGTTGATGCCGGCGCAACGTACTATGCTCCGCCACGGCAGGGAACAGATGAAATCCTTGATGCAAGAATGAGGGTAAAGCAGCAATTCCCGGATGTGGAAGAGAAGGTTAAGATTATAGGATTTACAGAAGACATACCGAACGATCCACTGGTATTTAGAAAAGATATTGATGAACGAATGAAAGAAAAGATAATAAATGCTCTTATAAAATTTGTAAGTACCGAGGAAGGGCAAAAAGCATTGTTCGAGATTTATGATGTTGTAGGGCTTATACCCACATCTGATAAGGATTACGATAAGTTAAGAAATATGCTTAAAGCTCTTGGGATATCTTTCGAAAAATTAGTGAAGAAATGATAGTCGAAGTTAAAAAACTGCATAAAATTTATAACAACGGAACTCACGCTTTAAAAGGAGTTTCGTTTTCTGTTCAGCCAGGTGAGTTCCTTGTAATTATCGGTCTCAGCGGTTCGGGTAAATCTACTCTTCTTAGATGTATTAACCGATTAATCGAGCCTACTTCAGGCACAGTAAAATTTTTAGGAAAAGATATAACCCATATTAAAGGGGAACAACTGAGGAGAGCTAAATCACAGATAGGGATGGTGTTTCAACAATTTAATCTTATAAGAAGAAGGTCTGTTCTTACTAACGTGATTAGCGGAAAGCTCGGTGCAATTTCTACTTTTGATTCGATACTTGAAAGATTTGATAAAGAAATTATTGATGAAGCTTACAGGAATCTTGAAACCGTCGGTATTACTGAAAAAGCCAGGATTAGAGCAGATTCACTAAGCGGGGGACAACAACAACGAGTGGCGATTGCAAGAAGCCTCATGCAAAATCCAAAACTTCTTCTTGCAGATGAACCTGTTGCATCTCTCGATCCTGCAACATCCAACTCTGTTATGCATTATTTCGAAAAAATAAATAAAGATCTTGGGACAACTGTTATTTGCAATCTTCATTTTCTTAGTTTAGTAAGAAAGTACGCTTCAAGGGTGATTGCGTTGAAAGCCGGAGAAATAATTTATGAGGGGCTCCCGGGAGAAATAAACGAAACCTGGTTTAGAACAATTTACGGGGAAGAAGCTGAAGAGGTAGAGATAAGATGATTGCTGAACCGGAAATTGAAATTCTTCCTCACAAAATAATTGAGAGGAACAAGCAGAGGGAAGATAAGTTTAACTTTGTTAAAGCAGTTTTACTCGATATCTTTTTTGTTTTTTATTCAGTTGTAGTTCTTAAACGGGCAATATATTACAAATTTTTTCTTGAGATGAGAGAGTTGCCCTTTTCATGGGGGGATATTGGAATTCTTTTCATTATAAGTATTGTTGTTGGAATATTCTGGGCTTCTACAAAGACCTCTTTATCATGTAAACTTTTTGGAATTGCAAAAGACAACAAAACAACCAAATGGACGGTTGAGATTTTCGGATGGTTTCTCTTCAATATTACTTTTATTGCAGGATGGATTGTAACTAAATTTTCTCTTGTAGATCTCTTCAGCAGTGAAGGAATACAAGGTGCACAAAGGATATTCGGTGCTCTCTTTCAACCTGAAATGGGAATTTTTGATGATGCTTTGTTTGCAATCATAGAGACGATTTATATTGCTTTGCTTGCTACTTTAATATCTATCCCGCCGACTTTGTTCTTAAGCTTTTTTACTGCCCGAAATCTTATGCGTGATAATAAAGTTTCATTTGCTGTTTACTATGTATTAAGAATAATACTAAACTTTGTCAGATCAATTGAGCCGCTGATATGGGCGATCATTTTTTCAGTTTGGGTCGGAATTGGTCCCTTTGCAGGAATGATTGCTTTATTCATACACACTATTGCATCTAATGCTAAACTCTATTCGGAAGCGATTGAGAATATAGAACAGGGACCGGTGGAAGCTATTTCTGCAACCGGCGCAAATAAAGTACAAATAGTATGGTATGGTGTTGTTCCGCAAATAATTCTTCCTTTTTTGTCATTTACAATTTATAGATGGGATATAAATGTTAGAATGGCAACCGTAATCGGTCTTGTTGGAGGAGGCGGGATAGGAACTATGCTCATTCAATACCAGGGTTTGGCAAGGTGGCACGAAGTAGGGTTAATTATTTTAATGATTGCGTTTGTTGTGTGGGTTATGGATTATATCAGTGCAAGAATCCGTGAAGCTATTTATTAGATTACCATAGTAATTGTTAACAATAATTTAATAATGCCCTTAAAAATCGATAGTCATTTCTCATGTATATTTTGAGGTTATTTAAAAAAAAGGAGAGGATATGTTAAGAAAAATTCATTTTGTTCTTACCGCATTATTAACTGTAACTTTAATTTTCTTCTGGGGCTGTAAGAAAAAGACTGATGTGGAAAAAGCTGTTATTACTGTAAAAGGTTCTGATACAATGGTCAATCTTTCCCAAAAATGGGCTGAAGTTTATATGCAGCTTAATCCAAATGTTTCGATCCAGGTAACGGGAGGAGGATCAGGTACCGGGGTTGCGGCTTTGTTAAACGGTACTACTCACATTGCAAATTCGAGCCGCGAATTAAAAGATATTGAATATGAGAAAGCAAAATCTTTAGGAATAACCCCTAAGGTTTATAATGTGGCTTTAGATGGTCTTGCTGTAATTGTACATACCGATAATAAAATAAATGAACTTACTCTGGAACAGATTAAAGATATTTTTACCGGCAAAGTTACCAACTGGAAACAGGTTGGTGGAGATGATATTCCTATTACCCTGTACGGAAGAGAAAACAGCAGCGGAACCTATGAATTTTTTAAGGAACATGTATTAGGCAAAGATGAAAATGGGAAACAGAGAGATTATGCTACTTCAACTCAGGTGTTGCAGGGAACAGCAGCTTTAGGAGAAGCCGTTGCCAGAGATACGAAAGGCGTTGCTTATGGCGGAGTAGGATATTTTGCACAAAGAACAGATATAAAAATTATTGCTGTGAAAAAAGATAAAGGTTCGCAAGCTATATTCCCGGCTCATAATGGTAAAGTAAATTATAATGCCATATGGAACGGCGATTATTCAATTTCCAGATATCTGTATTGCTTTACTCAGGATAAGCCTTCAAAGGATGTTAATGATTTCTTTAATTTTATACTTTCGGAAGAAGGACAAAAATTAGTTTTACAAATGGAGTATATACCTCTACCAAATAAAACAAACTAAAGTAATTATCAAAAGAATAAAACAAGTTGACTAAAACAATGTTTTAAGAAGGAATGAAAGCGAGTTGAAACGGCATTTATTGTTAACAATTCTTTTTGCTTTTTCCTGGGGAGTATTTGCACAAAATAATTCAGGTAAAATCTCGGGATATATGTTTGGAGATTACTTTTATAATATTTCACGCGATGCCGGGCATGATTCTTTAACCAACACTGCACTTAACGGGGAAAAGGATTTTAACGGTTTCCAATTCAGGAGAATATACTTTACTTATGATTATAGAATTTCCGAGAAGTTCGATACAAGATTCAGGCTCGAAGCAGATCAGTCCGGCAACACAAGCAACGGTAAAATTGGTGTAGCTTTAAAAGATGCTTACATAAAATGGAAAAACATTTTTATTGGTAGTGATCTGGTTGTAGGATTACAGCCAGGACCTGCGTTTGAAATCTCAGAATTAGTTTGGGGATACCGTTCTTTAGAAAAAACCATTATGGATTTGAGAGGGATCGTACCTTCCCGCGATCTTGCTGTTTCGTTAAAAGGGAAAATTGATAATACAGGAAATATTAATTATTGGGTTATGATTGGCAACGGTAATGGAAATTCTCCTGAGAATGATAAATACAAAAGATTTTACGGTCACCTTTATTTTAAACCTGCTGAAAATTTTCATATTACAGTCTACGGCGATCTTAAAATCAGACCATCGCTGAAAATTAATTCTGCTTCATTAAATAATAATGATATTACATCGGCTCTTCTGGTAGGTTACATCGATAAAGACATATTTTGTGTAGGGGCGGAAGGTTTCCTTCAAATGAGAGAAAACGGGTCAGTTAAAAATTCGACGTCGGGTCCTGATTATCAAACAAAAAATGCAATGGGCATTTCGGCTTTCGGATCTTATAACTTTTCATCTATGTTAGGTGCGGTTGTACGATTTGATCTTTTTGATTCTGACACTGATCCCGGTTCTAAAGGTGATATACGAAATTATTATGTTTTTAGTTTAGTTTTTAAGCCCGATCCTCTTGTTTCCATTATGCCTAATGTACTCGTGGAAACTTACGAATCAGTAGCAGGAAATAGTTATGAAGCTTCTGTTACCGGAAGAATAACTTTCTACTATAATTTTCTTTGATCTGAAATTAAAAGAGAAATTTAATTTTGATAGCTGAAAAAATAAATACTGATTCAAACATTCCCGAAAGACCTGCTGAATCTTCTTTCGGAAAGAAGATAAAAAAATCTACCCGCGTTAAGGAAAAACTGATTAAATATTTTTTTGCTGTAAATGGTGTTATGGCACTGGTTTTTATTATACTTATTTTTGTCTTTCTTTTTAAGGAAGGGCTCAGGTCTCTCGATCATATTAATATTCTTGATTTTATTTACAGTGACCGGCTTCAGACAGACGGTTCTATAAAAAAAGTATTCGAATGGTATCCTACTTCCTCTGATGCAAGGTATTCACTCATTCCTTTAATTCTTGGCACCCTGTTTACAGCAATTCCTGCCACACTCATATCTACTATTTTTGGCGTGGCGGCGGGCATCTACCTTTCCGAAATTGCTAATCCAAAACTTAAAGAGTTTTTAAAACCGGCAATCGAATTATTTGCAGGCATTCCTACAGTAGTTCTTGGTTTTATTATGCTTGTTGTCGGTGCATCCTTTTTCAACGATCTTTTTGACCCGGTAAACAGGCTTAATGCTTTTATTGCAGCACTTGGATTGTCTTTTGTTATAATTCCTGTTATTGCATCATTAACGGAAGATGCGCTTCATTCTATTCCGAATGAACTAAGAATGGCTTCTTACGGTATAGGTGCAACCAGGTGGCAAACTATAAGACATGTTATTCTTCCCGCTGCATTCAGCGGTGTGTCGGCAAGTATAATTCTCGGTTTCGGAAGAGCAATAGGCGAAACTATGATTGTTCTTATGGCATCGGGTAATGCCGCAAATATTACGACGAACATTTTTCAAAGTGTAAGAACTATGACTGCTACAATTGCCGCCGAAATGGGTGAAGTCTCCCAGGGTTCTGATCATTATTATTCTCTGTTTTTTATTGGTATTGTGCTTTTTACAATCACTTTTTTTCTTAACCTTTTTGCTGAAATTATTATTAATAAAATGAGAAAGAAGAACAGGTTTTAGAATTTAATGGAAAGCGTTAAAAAGAAGAATAAAGATTTACAGGGAATGATCTTCATAAACCTTACGAAGTTAATGTTTTTCATTCTTGTGTTTGTGCTTTTTCTTCTTCTTGCTAAAATTTTTATTGAAGGGATTGGAGTCATCTCCCTTGAGTTCGTATTGGATTCACCGAGAAATAATATGACCGAAGGGGGGATTGGTCCTGCAATTTTCGGAACTATTGCAGTTACTTTTATTATGATTTTATTTGCAGTACCTCTTGGAGTTTTTTCTGCCATTTATCTCAACGAATATGCTAAGGATACATTCTTAACGAGAGTTATAAGAACCTCGATTAATAATCTTGCAGGTGTTCCTTCAATCGTATTCGGATTATTCGGTCTCGGTTTTTTCATTTTGTTTATAGGGAAAAACATTGACGAGGTACTTGGAACAGGTCTGCTTTTTGGGCAGCCGGCTTTATTGTGGGCTTCTTCAACTCTTGCAGTGCTTGTTTTACCCATTGTAATAGTTTCCACACTCGAAGCTCTGAACTCTGTACCTAAAACACATAGAGATGCTTCGTTTGGTTTAGGTGCTACAAAATGGCAGACGATAAAGAATGTTGTATTGCCGCAGGCACGACCAGGAATTTTAACCGGAACTATTTTGGCTATCAGCCGCGGGGCAGGAGAAACAGCACCTATTCTTTTTCTTGGCGCTGCATTTTTCCTCCCGAACCTTCCGGTCGTTGATTTATGTATCGGTGATTACTGTATTCCAATTATAAACCCTACTGAACAGTTTATGTATCTTGCCTATCATATTTTTATTTTGGCAACTCAGTCTTCTAATCCAACTCTAACGATGCCGATACAGTATGGCTCTACTTTGGTTCTTATTGCGTTAACATTCCTTTTGAATATTACAGCAATTATTTTCAGATACAGGTTCAGAAAAATTTTAGGAAGGCTTTAATTAAAAGAAAATATTTTCAATGAAAGAAGTTAAAATATTAATAAGAAATCTTAATCTCTTTTACGGAGAGAAGCAGGCGTTAAAAAATATTACACTCGATATACCTGCAAATAAAGTAACTGCATTTATAGGACCTTCAGGATGCGGCAAATCAACTTTTCTCCGCGTTCTAAACAGGATGAACGATCTCATCGATCACGTCAGGATTGATGGGGAAGTTGTAATAGATGAAGTGAATATTTATGATAAACAGATCGATGTAGTTAATCTTAGAAAAAGAATCGGTATGGTTTTTCAGAAATCCAATCTTTTTCCAAAGACTATTTACGAAAATATTGTTTACGGTTTAAAGATAAACGGAATAAGAGATAAAAAAGTTCTTGATCAAACTGTTGAAAAAACTCTGAAGCAGGCAGCGCTGTGGGAAGAAGTTTACGATAGGTTAAATGAACCGGGACTAAGCCTTTCGGGCGGACAGCAGCAAAGATTATGTATTGCGCGCGCACTTGCCGTCGAACCGGAAATTATACTTATGGACGAGCCTGCCAGTGCTCTCGATCCGATTTCTACTGCAAAAATTGAAGAACTTATTCATGAACTAAAAACGAAGTACACAATTGTTATTGTTACACATAATATGCAGCAGGCAGCAAGAGTAAGCGACCAGACTGCGTTTTTCTATCTTGGAGAATTAATTGAATACGATAAAACGACGAAGATATTTACCAATCCCTCCAAGAAGCAGACCGAAGATTATGTAACAGGAAGATTTGGTTGATTTTTTATTTATTAGTACTTTCTCAGAACTTAATATTTATAAAAGCGAATTACAATGGAAAGACAGTTCGAACAACAGCTTGAAAAACTGAAAACAAGAGTACTTAAAATGTGCAGCCTTGTTGATGAACAGGTTGATCTTGCTATCAGGGCAATTGATGAGGAAAATCCTGCTTTAGCGGAAATTGTTCTGGAAAAAGAAAAGAAGGTAGATAAGTATGATATCAAGATAGATAAAATTTGCCAGAAAATTTTTGCCTTAAATCAACCCGTTGCAATGGATCTTCGTTTAATCATGTCCGCTCTCACTATTAACACAAATCTTGAAAGAATGGGAGACATTGCTGTGAATATAGTCGAGAATTCTAAACTTATTGGTAAAAAACCTGACTGGATAAATAAAACACATTTTGCAGAAATGGCAAAAATTTCCCGTGAAATGATTCGTCTTTCAATTGATTCTTTTATACAGGACGATGCACAGCTTGCTAAGAAAGTAATTGAAACGGACAAGGTTCTTGATAATTATAATAAAGAAAATCACAAGATACTGATTGATATAATGCGTCAGAACCCGGATAATATTCAGACAGCTGTTGCATTGCTGGTTATCTCACGCCAGCTTGAAAGACTGGGTGACCACGCTACCAATATTGCCGAGGATGTTTTTTTTATTGTTGAAGCAAGAATGGTTAAGCACAAATATGAAAAATATTTGTTCGGTGAAGATAATGATACGGACGATGACGAGTAGGAATGGTCTGTGACCATTCCGTTAATGAAATATTTCTAATATTTAGAGGGAACAGTTACAAAACTGTTCCCTACATTAAATAATCAATATAATTATGGGGCTTCCGAATCGAAAGAGAAACAGATTAGAAGGTTATGATTATTCATCAGGCGGATATTATTTTGTTACTGTTTGTATAAAAGAACGTTCCGATTTTCTTGGTAAGATAAAGAATGAAAAAATGTTTCTTAATGGATTTGGAAAAATTGTCTCTGCTGCATGGTTAGATCTCCCGAATCATTATTTTAATTGCGAGTTAGATTACTATGTAATTATGCCGGATCATATTCATGGAATAATTATTATAGATAATACTCTAAAAAAGAAAGATAATAAATCTGCGAATCATTCTTTGTCTGAAATCATAAGAGGCTTTAAAACATTTTCATCTAAAAGAATTAATAAAAAATTGAAAATCGATAAGAAATTCAAATGGCAAAAATCCTTTTACGATAGGATAATAAGAAGTGAAAATGAATTATATTTTATACGGAATTATATCCAGCTGAATCCTCTGAAGTGGGATCTAGAAAAAAATCATCCCGAAAATTTATACATGTAGGGAATGGTCTGTGACCATTCCTTTTTTAGATACATTTTATTGCTAAAAGAAGCAGGGAACAGTTATGAACTGTTCCCTACATTTTTATTTAACCCTTTTCCGCCCGATTAAAAAGAATCCAACCAATAATAATCCGGAAATAAATCCGCCAATATGAGCTCCGTATGCAACTCCGCTTTCAATGCCCCCTCCCAACATTCCTATTCCGCTCACTAACTGGAATACAAACCATAATCCAATTGCAAAAACTGCTGGCACTTCTGTAAGAAAATAGAACAATAATACCCGTACTCTTTTTTTAGGGTAAAGAACTAAGTACGCTGCAAGAACTCCGGAAATTGCACCAGAAGCTCCCAAAACAGGAATAAGAGTATTTCCGCCAAACATATATGTGACAATTATATGAGAAGCTGATGCAAGTACACCTACAATAAGATAAAATATAAAATATCTAAAATGCCCAAGCCTGTGCTCAATGTTATCTCCGAAAATGAATAGGAATAACATATTGCCGAATAAATGAGCAATTCCTCCGTGCATAAACATTGAAGTAAAAAAAGTAATGTAAACAGGGTATGGAGTTGGTTGTAATCCTGTTACATATATTCTTTCGCCTGATTGAGGATCACTATAAACTCCGCCACCGGTGACTATATCTTTCCCGGAAACAATCTCTCCCGGAACCAGAGAAAATGAATATGTGAATTCTTCATTTGTACCGATATCCTGCAGGAAAACAAATACCAATATGTTTGCAATAATAAAAAAGTAGTTGATAAGCGGAGTGGTCGTTCTGTCCCTGTTATCATCACCTACAGGCAAAAGCATAATAATCCTTTTTTATCTTTTTTGTTTTACAACTAAAGTATTTAAGATTAATGAAAGAAAAATTACAAGGAGACATCCTATTACATTATACCAGAGAAAAGGAATCTTAGTAAATAGGAAACAATAAAGAACTGCAACCTCGGCAACCAAAGCAGCATAAAAAGTAGGTGAGCCTTTTACTTTCTTCAAATAAAAAGCTACGAGAAATATTCCCAGGATAGTTCCATAAACAAGTGAACCGAGAATGTTAACTGCTTCAATTAAAGTTCCCAGCCTGTTAGCAAAAAGAGCAAATATGATTGCGTAAATTCCCCAGAATACAGTAGCAAGCTTGGAGATTTTCAGGTAATGAGATTCCGACGCATCTTTTTTAATTAGTCTTTTGTAAAAATCGATTACTGTTGTGGATGCAAGAGCATTAAGTTCAGCCGAAGTTGAAGACATAGATGCGGAAATAATTGAAGCAAGTACCAATCCGATTAAACCTATAGGGAGAAAATGAATTACGAAATTCAAAAAAATGTAGTTGGTGTCATTTGTATCCGCACCGGGGTTGGCTTCCTTAATAAGCAGCAGTGCACTTTCTCTAACTTTAATTTCTTTCTTGTGAATGTTTTGAACTTTTTCCTGGGCATCATTTGTTTTCGGTCCATTACCTGCATCTATTGATGTAAGCATTTCCTTAATGTGCTGTTGTTTTTCTTTATTAAGATTATTGTACTGTTTTTCAAGCTCTTTATACTGTTGCGAATATTCTCCAGACTTTACTTTATTTTCCTGTACCGGATTAAAAAAGAGTGGTGGTGTTACAAACTGAAAGAAAACAAATACCATTGCCCCGGTAAAAAGAATAAAAAACTGCATTGGTATTTTAACTATGCCATTTGCTAACAATCCCATTCTACTCTGCTTTATGGAACTTCCTCCAAGATATCTTTGAACCTGAGACTGATCAGTTCCGAAATATGAAAGCATAAGAAAAGTTCCGCCAATTAATCCTGACCAAAAAGTGTAACGGTTATTGAGATCAAATGAAAAATCGATTGTATTAAACTTTCCCATTTTACCGGCAACAAATGCTGCATCTTTAAATGAAATGTCTGGAGGTAAAAGAGAGATTATAACTACAAATGCCGTGATCATTCCGGTCATTATTATTATCATTTGCTGGATATGAGTTTTGTTAACAGCAATCGAGCCGCCGACAGTTGTATAGAGAATTACCAATCCTCCCATAACAAAGATTGCGTAATTAATATTCCATCCGAGCAAGACTGAGAGAATCAATGCGGGAGCAAAAATCGTAAAGCCTGCAGCAAGCCCGCGTTGAGTAAGAAATAAAACACTGCCGAGAACCCGGTTCTTCAGATCAAATCTTTTTTCAAGGTATTCATAAGCAGTATAAATATTAAGCTTATGAAAAATGGGAACTGCGGTTATACTGAGTATTATCATTGCAACAGGCAAGCCGAGGTAAAACTGTACAAAGCGCATCCCGTCGGTGTAAGCCTGTCCCGGTGTCGATATAAAAGTGATTGCACTTGCCTGGGTAGCCATTATGGAAAGTGTAACTACATACCAGGGTGTTGATCTGTTTGCCCGAATATAACCATCAATATTTTTTGTGTTTTTTGTTTTCCAAACTCCATAAACAACAACAAAAAGAAGAAAGCAGCACATTATCACCCAGTCTACTGTGCTCACTCAAAGACCTTTGTGAAGTAATAAAAGAAAATAATTAATACAAAAAGAATAAATAAAACCAGAGAATAGATTTTTCCCCATGATCCTAAAACCGGCGGCTTATCATCTGAATGGTCAGGTTTTATACTATCAGCCACTCTGACGACCTGCAGAAATCAGGTTTATAAATAATCTGTAAGCGCCGGGTATTCCTGCCGGAAGTTCTCTGAAAAAGGAAAGAGATGTATAAATAAAAACACCCTTACCATATTTAGCGTAGATAATTCCGCTTAATAATGGGCTTTCACCTTTATCATTCATACCGATAATAGTTTCATATCGCAAATCAACATTATTTGTAAAATATAATCCTCTTTCCTGTATCCACCCGTCAAAATCTTTTTGTGTTATTCTATTTGGATAGTTTAGCAATCTGTGATCCGATCTTAAAAAAACTATAAACGATTCTTCGTCTGTTACCCTGTCCCTCGATATTTTAAAAGGATATGGCCCTATTTCATCAGTTACTAAATTACCATTAGTGTTATACTGAACTACGAGAGTTCCGCCGTTATAAACATAATCGAGTAATTTTTTATTTAACGCAGATAATCTTTTTCTCGTATTAAATGCTCTTATTCCCGTTACAATAGCATCATATTTTAATATACCATTTTCAAGTTGATTATCAGACAGTTTTTCTACTTTATACCCAAGCTGCTCAAGATATTTGGGTGTATCATCGCCGGAACCTTCTACATATCCGATGCTGCTTATGATCTTTTCCGTGTTCAGTCTCACTAACTTTCCACTTGCTTCTGGGAAAAGTGTTTGTGTTACTATATGAGGATAGCTTATCGTAACCATTTCTTTATTATAAATTTCGTTTTCCGAAATAACTTCAACAGTAAATTCTGCTTCTTCGGTTTGTTTAGGAGGAGTTATCATAAAACTTACTTGTTTTTCCCTAGCTTTCTCATCAAAGCTTATCGGAATTTCGGCTGGTGTAACGTTCCAGCTTTCAGGTAATTTAAGTTTTACATTTCCGTTGAATGAATCAGTATTATTTCTTATTGTAAAAGAAATTTCACGTCCGTCATTAGTAGGAAAAAGATAAATTTTATCCTGAAGACTAATTGTAACCTGAGGAATTATTTCAATTGGTCTGTATTTTTCTCCCTCAACAGGATCGTTCCATCTGTATAATACCGGTGTAGATAAAGTAATATCTCCATCCCCGGATGATAAAATAAATTCAGCAATTAAAGCGGGATCGCTTTCAGCTTTTCCAATTAACACCTGGTCATCAATTGTGTATCTGAATTTCTCTCTCTTATTTACTAACCAGTATGGTTGTGTAATACTAATGTCATTGGGAAGATTAAAAGAATAATCCCGGGATATAAAATTACCTTCACTGAGATTTTGATTAATAAGAGAATCATTTTTAAGATAATGGATATTTATCCTTTCTAATTTTAAAGGATAATCTGAACGATTGACAATTCCCGCGTTTATTTTAATCTCATTCCCGGGTGAATAGGAATAATTATCAGCAGTTGCTTCAATCCATAATCCTGCAACAGAACGGATTACATCGAGCAATTCTTTTTTCTTCACATTAATCCAATAGTTGTCGGCAAGTTTTTCCATTTCATTAAATGCTTTGATAAGGAGTGGAAGAATTTCT
>Ga0154475_1129_pt1 | contig 15101 bp, 15 predicted proteins | sample RifGroC2_FD_115954 | JGI IMG/M metagenome (GOLD analysis project Ga0154475, IMG submission 115954) | Ignavibacteria bacterium GWC2_36_12 | reverse complement strand
TAATAATTTCTTTTGGTCCTCCCGCGTAACCTATTCTCCAACCAGTCATTGAGTAAGCTTTGCTTACTCCGTTTACGGTAATTGTTTTATCTTTTAGGAAATCCACAGTTCCTATACTGAAATGTTCTTCTCCGTCGAATACTATCTTTTCATATATTTCATCTGTAACAACAAAGATATCTTTCCCTTTTAATACCTCAGCCAGGGCAAGAATTTCTTTTTTAGAATATACAGTTCCTGTAGGATTTGAAGGGCTGTTAAATAAAAATACTTTTGTTTTTTCAGTAATCGCTTTTTCAAGAGCAGCCGGTAGAATCTTATATTCGGTTTCAACTCCCGCATCAATTATTACCGACTCTGCGCGTGCAAGTCTTGCCATTTCCGGATAGCTTACCCAGTAAGGCGATTGAAAAATTACTTCATCACCCGGATTACAAATTGCCAACAAGATGTTGAATAAAGAATGTTTGGCTCCACTCGATACAAGAATATTTTCAGGGTTGAATTCGAGACCATTATCTTCTTTGAATTTTTTGATAATTGTCTTAATAAGATCGGGATATCCTTCATTAGCTGTATAATAAGTAAAATTATTGTTGATTGCCTTTATGGCTGCTTCTTTAATGAAAGCCGGAGTAGGGAAGTCGGGTTCTCCGGCACTAAAACTTAAAACGTTTTTGCCTTCTGCTTTTAACTTTTTTATAAGCGAAGTTATTGCGAGTGTCCTGCTCTCCTCGACAGAAGATATTAAGTTGGATAGTTGTTTCAATTATGTTACCTCTCTAAAATATTTTTTTTGTCAATTATAAATTAAACAACTGATAAGATAAAATCTTCTTTTGGAGAAAATAATAGGTAGGTTTTTTAATTAACGATTGTCAACTATTCTCATAACAGATGTTGTGCTCAATCCTGTTTTTCCTTTGCTATTCTTTCTACTTCAGACCAGACTCTTAAAATATTTCCCGAACATATTTTTTCAATATCTTTATCCGAATAACCGGCTTTAAGTAATTCGTAAATTAAGTTGGGATACTCAGAAACGTCTTTCAATCCTTCAGGAAGTGAATCACCGACTCCATCGAAATCTGAACCGAGACCCACATAATCTATTCCGACAAGCTTTACAACGTGATCAATGTGTGCAACAACTTCTTTAACGCCGGCATAACCAGGGTGATTTTCTTTAACATAATTAGTTCTGAATTTCGTTGCTTCTTCACCGGTAAGATTTTTTTCTTTAATATATTTTTTAATATGGGCGTTATTCTCGTTGATCTTCTTCCTGATTTCACCACTTAGGAAAGAAGAGCCAAAATTTATTTGTATTACGCCTCCATTTTTTGCTAATGCTTTTATCATTTTGTCTGACATATTTCGCTCCCATCCCGGAGTGAAAAACCTGCAGGAAGAATGTGAAGCAATAACAGGGGCTTTGCTTATTTCTAAAACCTGGTAAAATGCACTGTCCGATATATGAGATACATCAACCATTATTCCCAGTTTATTCATCTCTTTAATTACCTTTTTCCCGAAGGGGCTCAGACCATTCCACTTTATGTCTTCATCGTTAGATGAATCGCATATTCGGTTGTTCTTGAAGTGTGATAGTGTTATGTATCTTATCCCTTTATCATAAAAGTATTTAAGATTTTCTATCTTATCTTCAATGGGAGATCCGTTTTCCATTCCTAGAGGTAAAGAGATTACCCCGGAATTGAACTGTCTTGTAACGTCTGCAACAGATCTTGCAAGAGCAAACTTATCCGGGTATTCTTTTGTAAGATTTTCAACCATTGTTATTAATTTTTCTGCTGTAGTTTTTGAAGTACCTTTGGCTTCTAAATCTGCCGGGGTATAAATTGACATAAAAGCAACATTTAACCCGCCCCGGATCGCTCTCGGATAATCGAAATTTCCTTTAGCTGTTCTTTTAGATATGTCTTCCCATTCCTGTTTAAGCCTGTAAGGAACATCGATATGTGTATCGACAATAATTATATTTTTAGCAAGTGAATCAGCCATTGTTCTAATATCCTTTTCGGTAAGTTTTTTCGCTTGTCCATTTATCTCACGTAAGCAGTAAAATGAAAATAAACTTATTGCCAATATTAAGGAAAAAGTAAATTTCATTTTTTCTCCGGAGCGTTAAACAAATAAGGATTTTTGATAGAATAAACAGGTTTTTGGAACTGCAACAAAAAACTTGTCTAAAAACTTTATTTTGATTTTCTCCTAAACCTCTTTTTCAAAGCCATCTGAACTGATGGAGGCACAAAATCACTTACATCGCTGTTTAAGCCTGCCAGGTTTCTAACAATTGAAGAGTCGAGGTAAGTGTATTTTTCATGAGGCATAAGAAAAATTGTTGCTATATCGTTTGCGAGTTTCCTGTTCATTAAAGCCATCTGGAATTCATATTCAAAATCACTTACAGCACGCAATCCTCTTATTATTCCTATTGCGCCGACTTTATGAGCATAATCGACAACCAAACCGTCAAACGATTCGACAGAAACATTATTGAATTCTTTAAGACTTTCTTTGAGCAAAGAAACTCTTTCTTTAACCGAAAAAAGAGGCTTTTTTGCAGGATTAATTGCGACCGTTACGGCAACAAAGTCAAACAATTCAATAGTTCTTTTGATAATATCTATATGTCCGTAAGTAACCGGATCAAAAGTTCCCGGGTAAATTACTTTTCTCATTAATGGCTCTTAAGATTTTGTACAAAATTATTACTTAAAAGTTAAGTAGAAAAATTCACTTATAAAATTGAAACGATAAAAAAGAATCAACCCGGAGAAAAAAAGAAGATAAAGATTAATTCCTTATTTCGTAAAGACAAGCATCGCCAATAATTTTGAATGGCTCAACATTAAAATTCCGGATATCTTTTTCTTTAGTCTGGATTGACCTTTCAATGATCATCAGACCTTGTTTGCTAAGATGACTATTATCAATAATCTTTTTAGTCACTTCATAAATATCATCTTTAAAAAACGGTGGATCGGCGAGAATAAGATCAAAATTGGTATTTGAAAAAGAATTACAAAATTTTAGAGCTTCCGTTTTATGAACAACACATTTTTTCCCTATGCCAAGAGAATCTATATTTTGCAGGAGGTTCTTATAAATTTGAAAATTTTTTTCAACAAAGTGAACTTCCGAAGCGCCACGGCTAAGGCACTCGATTCCCAAAGAACCCGAACCGGAATAAAGATCGAGTGTTTTTATTCCTTCCAAATCAATTTTATTCCTAAGAAGATTGAATAATGTTTCTCTAACGCGGTCAGTCATCGGTCTTATAAGTTTTGAATCGGGTACATTTATCAGTCTGCTTTTAAACTCTCCCGATATTATTCTCATTTTCATAATAGAATCTCGCTGGTTAAAAAAGAACTCGTGGATTTTCAGGCTAACCTGTAAGCTATGCCTGCGGCAGGGGAGAATGTATTAAACTTTTGAGAGTAAAAATTATTGTCAAGCAATTTTGGGTCAGGATTAATGTTTTCAAAAGGATTGAAACGTGAAAATTCAATCCCCGTATTTGCACTCAATGTATTTACAAAAGAATCGGAAATATCTTCGCCGGAAATGTACGCTGAATCAATCAGTGACCTGTTGATATTTACTGTTTCACCTGGAGATGTTTCTTTTAATATAATTTCGGGAATTTCCGATGCAGAATGATAAGCAACGGTCTTAAACCAAACGGGTTTTCCTTCTAAAGAAAAAATCAGGGACAAACTGCTGTTGCTTACGTAAAGGCTCAAACTAACAGTGTCCTTCAAATTGTAAACTGAAGACAAAGCTCTTTCTGATGCAAAGTGGCTGTTATCTACAAATTTTAAGCTAAGTTTATTTTCATCGCAAAAGTATTTTATCATCTGTAGATATTTTCTTCTGAGAGCACTAACAAGAATTGTATTTCGGTCGACAATTTTATTCTTTTCAATCTCTATGTGTTGAATTACAAGTTCTTTCGGGTTTACGAATGGGTAGAGAACGGATAACTCCCACCTGATCTCTTCAAGCAAATCCTGGTAAAGAAGAGTATTGTCATACGGTATTTGAACCGTATAAAACATTTCAACAGGAAGAGTGAAAGAAGCGGTACTTGCCGAAGTGCGGTTTTTGATCAGTAGCTCATTGAAGGCTGTTTGAAGAACAGATGTGATTTTTGTTTCTTTATCTTCAGTAAGATTCAGGCGCTCATCAAAATAAACTTCATCAATGTTTTGTAAAATAAATTTTTCGTTTTTAAAACCTACTTCTACAAACTGAATTTTTGAAGATGTGAGAGTAAATCCGGTATGGTCTTCATTTCCCACAGCTCGCAAAGTTTTTACTCCCAGGATGCAGTATTTTTCAGAGCATCGTTATCAAGGCTGCCAACAGTTCCATATCCGTCGGGATCCTCGATATAATATCTGCCTCCGATAACTATAGTCGAATCAACTCTTAAAATTTTTCCGGTACGATTAACTACCGTATCAACAGAAAGGCTTGTATCTATCTCCACAATATATCTTTGTTGAGACTTAGGCGTTTTATAGAGACTATCCGGGGCGAATTCTCCGTTAGATAAAGAGATAAATGGATTTGAAGATTTTTTGGATACGGAATCAACTGCCGCCATTACACTATCAATCATCGGGTCGTTTTTAATGAAATCCACCAGGGTATTAATATCACCTGAGAACTTACCGAATTTCTTTTGGTATAGAATTTCGGCTTCTTTAAGATTTTGCATTCTCAACCTGGATTCTTTTCTATTGAATTTGTCTTCATTTACAACTTCTTTTGGGTCAATTATTGCAACTTTTATTAAAACAATTATTAATACAACAATTATAGTATATAATCCGGCATGAATATACCAGGGTTCAGATTTTACCATTTTCCCTCCGGGGATTAAAGATTAAAAATTTATTCAATAAAGATATATTTTTTTATTTTGTCTAATTTTACCTCTCCTATTCCCTTTACATCGAGCAACTCATTCACCCTCTTAAAACCGCCTCTTGTTTCCCTTAACTCTAATATTCTTTTTGCCGTATTTACACCGATTCCCGGTAGTAAAATTAAGTCCTCGAGCCTTGCAGAATTAATATTAATGCTGTTTTCTTCAGGAGTTTGCCGTGTATTACTTTCGGTAAAATTACTTTCATTAAAATCTAAAACTTCCTGCTTATAGTCAACTGATTTCTCAGTTTCATTGTACATCCCGGAGGTATCAAATTCATTACCGGCTGAGAAAAAAATGCTGTCTTCTTCTGAATAATCGAAATTTTTTACATTGCTTTGGTCATTATAAAAAAACAGTGTTTTGTAACCAAATCCTAAAATAAAAGTAGAAAGTAAAAAGAGAAGCACTTTAATTTCTGTTTCAGTAAGCCCAAATAGCACTGATATTTTTTTTAGCATTTTAGACCCCCATAAAGGTTCCTTAATTAAAAAAAGATTCTAAAACCGGGTTCGCTTAAAGAAGTTTTTTTCATCCTTTTCACCGGAGTTTTTAATGTTAGGTGAATCTGCAAGTTCTTTAAGCAGTTCTCTTTCCTTTGAATTAGTCTTCTTAGGAACATCGATATTAATTTTAACTAATTGGTCACCGTGCCCGGATGAATTAAGATGTTTGATTCCTTTTTCTCTCATTCTTAAAAGTTTACCAGGCTGGGTACCGGGTTCAATCTTAAGCTTGGCTTTACCCTTGAAAGTAGGAACTTCCACTTCAGTTCCAAGTACTGCATCAGGATAACTAATAAACAGTTCATATAAAATATCATCGCCGTTTCGTACAAAATACTCATGGGGTAATTCCTGAAACATAACTAACAGGTCGCCTGCAGAACCACCTTTTCGCCCTGAGTTGCCTTCGCCCCGCAGTGTCATATAACTACCTTCATACACACCTGCCGGGACGTCAATTTTTACTGTAATTTCATCTTGTATCCTTCCATCTCCGCGGCATTTTCTGCAGGGGGTGTCAACAACAACGCCTTCCCCGTTGCAGTTGTTGCAAGTTTGAATATTTACAAACTGTCCGAAAACCGATCTTGAAACGGTTTTTACTTCACCCGAACCATGGCAAACAGGACATGTTTTTGTTGATGAACCGCCCTCAGCTCCTGAACCATTACATTCGTCGCATCTTATAAATTTTTTTATTTTTATTTTTTTGGAAATTCCTTCTGAAATTTCTTCGAGAGTTAATTTAAGAGTAACTTTTAGATCAGAGCCTGGAGTTCCGCCTGTGCGTCTTCTGCCTGATCTTTGTCCTGAACCAAAAATATCGTCGAATATTGAACCACCGCTAAAAATATCGGCAAAGTGGGAGAATATATCATTTATATCGGTAAATCCTTGTGAGCCAAATCCGGTTCTAACACCTTCGTGTCCAAACCTATCATAACGTGCTTTCTTCTCGTCATTATTTAATACCTCGTAAGCTTCGGCGGCTTCTTTAAATTTTTCTTCTGCGGATTTGTCATTCGGATTTCTGTCGGGATGGTATTGCATAGCCATCTTTCTGTATGCTTTCCTGATATCTTCTTTAGTAGCATTCCTGTCAACGCCGAGCACTTCATAATAATCTCTTTTAGAAGCCATAAAGTTTATTCTTCGTTAGTATTCTTTTTATTAATATTTTCTTCCTCGTTTTTTTCCGTACCAACAGATTCTTCCGAAGAATCCTCACTTACTATAACTTTAGTATGCCTTATCACCCTATCTTTATATAGATATCCTTTTTCTAATTCCTCAAGTACAGTGTGCGGCTCAACTTTGTCGGCTTTCTTTTGCATAAGAGCTTCATGATAGTGAACATCAAAAGGTTTACCAACCGATTCAATTTTCTTCACTCCCTGGTCATCCAGTACTTTTATTAATTTATCATAGACTAATTTTATGCCTTCTTTAAGTGCATCATTATTCTTTGCAGTATCAATGTGTTCGAGTGATCTTTCAAAATCATCAATTACAGGTAAGAGCTTAATTATAAAAGATTCGGCAGCGTACTTAATCAGGTTTAGCTGATCGTTTTCGGTTCGTCTTTTATAGTTTTCAAATTCTGCTGCTTTTCTAAGAAATTTATCCGTTAGTTCTGCAACTTGTTTTTCTAATTCGATGAGCTTTTTATTTTCATCCGAAAATTCCTCTTCTGAAGGCAAAGATATTCTTTCATCACTTTTTATTTCTTCAGTTTCTTCTTTTTTTAATTCTTCAGGTTGCTTTTCATCTTTCATATGTTTCTTTTTCCTGTCATTAGAATCCATTAGTTATTACTCCTTATTTAACGTTTGGGCTTGTTAATATTTCAGAAAGCATTTTTGACATATAATCTATAATTGCAATTATTTTTGAGTACTCCATTCTTTTGGGGCCAATAATTCCAACAGTACCGTTAGTTTCACCGAGCTTGTATTCTTTGGAGATAAAGCTATAGTCATTAAGTTTCTCATCTTCATTCTCACTCCCAATTGAAACAAAAACATGGTTGGGAATTGTTTCCCCGGATTTTTCAAGAATGTGAACAATTATATCTTTATCTTCTATTAGTTCTATTATACTCTGAAACCTTTCCGGATCTTCAAACTCAGGCTGCCTGATAACATTCTTAGCCCCGGAGATAACAAGATTATCTTTTTGCCATACATCTTTGAAAATCTTGTCAACTGAATCATAGAAAAGTCTGACTATGGAAGTCTTATCAACATCAATTAAATCATGTAATCTTTCGTTAAAAGTTTTTCTTATTTCATTAAGCGTTAACCCCGAAAGTCTTTCATTAAGTAAATTTTGAATTGGCTCAATCTTCGAAGCCTCGATCTCAGTTGATAATTCTAAAGTAATGGTTTTCACCAATCCTGATTTAATACTTATTACAACAAGCAGTCTTGTAGAAGAAAGAGATACTAATTGTAACTTTTCAAGAACTCCTGATTCGAGCTTAGGGTAAGTTACACAGGCAAGCTGATGAGTTATTTTGCTTAGTAAAACTGAAGTTATTTTCAAGAGTTCATCCGCTTCATAACTTTCCACAAGTTTCTCTTTAATGAAAGCCTTTTCAGAACTTTTTATATCCTGAATATCAATTAATGAATCGACATAAAACCTGTAACCTTTATCTGTAGGTACTCTTCCGGCTGATGTGTGTGGATGATCTACATAACCTTCATCTTCTAAATCGGACATAATATTTCTTACCGTAGCAGGTGAAAGACCAATTTCATATTTTTTTGTAATATTACGGGAACCAACAGGAGAAGCAGTTAATATGAACTGCTGGATAATATGTCTGAGTATATTTTTTTCCCGTTCGTTTAGTTCGCGATACATTGTAATTTCTGATTTTAGGTTATAAATATACTAAAATTTCTTCCAAAAATTAGACACCGTATTTAGTACAAGGCTTTGTTTTATTAAGGTTTATAGGGTAAAATCTGATATAGTTTCTTAAGAAAAGAATAAATAGAAAACCCGGTCCTGAGAATAGAACCGGGTTTGTGGGATGCGAAAAGATGATCAGAGTTATTTGAGGAATATCATCTTCTTCGTCTGTCTGAACGAGTTTGATCCATCAACCGCATTTGCTTCAAAGGAGTAGAAGTATATTCCTGACGACAGATCAACCCCATAAGATCCGAAAATTTTTGTGTTGCAATACATTTAGGAAACTGTTCTGCTGTAGCTCCAAAGTTACCAAGTCCAATAACGTCCGGTTTGAACTGCACCCAGGTAGGGTCAGTTAATACCTCCAGACCCGCTGTAGGAGATGCGGGCTGAGAGGTTAAGGTAAAGGTGGCAGAGTTAATTGGTTCGTCATTACCAATATTCCTTGCGGAGAGATAAACGTAGGTTTGGTTGGGTACTACGTTCAAACCGGATGAAACTGAATTTCTTGTAAAGCCTGAAGTTCCCAGTCTGGGAGGAGCCAAAGTTTCACTATTAATTTTTTGCTTTTTGAACATAAGAAAATTGAAATAATAATTATAAAGAACAGTAAACGAACTATATTTTTCCTATTATTCCTCTTTAATCACTAAATTGTTTATTTACTTTTGTCAAAAATTGTTCCGATTTCTTTATTCACTAAATGTTGTTAACATCGATTGAAAGTAAAGATTTGGTTTGATTGAAATTTCTACAACCAGAGAAAAAATTTTTTTTATTTTCAGAAGTGAGAGAAAAAGGATTAATCTCAGGCTATAAAACCGTATAGTTTATTTGTCATTTGACAATCAATGTGACACCATCATTAAGCAGACTAAGTGACTTATTGAATAGTCTCTACTTTGTTTAAAGTTTCATTAAATACTAATTTTTATAATGCTAAAAATTAATTTATAAAGGAGCCCGAGTTTGAAAAATACTTATAAGTCGGCTGGAGTTGATATTGAAGCGGGAGATGCGATTGTAAAGAGGATAAAAAATTTTGCAAAGTCAACTTTTAATAAAAATGTACTTTCAGACATAGGGTTATTTGGTGCTTTCTATAGACCTGATCTTTCAGGATATTCGGAACCGGTTTTAGTATCGAGCGTTGACGGGGTTGGAACCAAACTTAAAATTGCTTTTGCTACAAACACCCATAATACTGTAGGACAGGATCTCGTTAATCATTGTGTTAATGATATTGCGGTTTGCGGCGCTCTTCCACTCTTCTTCATGGATTATCTTGCCTTTGGTAAACTTAATCCTGATGTGGCTGCTAATATTATTGAAGGATTTTCAATTGCTTGCAAAGAAAATGGATGTGCATTGATTGGTGGTGAAACTGCGGAAATGCCCGGGCTTTATGATGAAAAAGAATATGATATATCGGGAACTATTGTGGGAATTGTTGATAAGGGAAAAATCATTGATGGTAAAACTATTATAAAAGGCGATCTACTTCTGGGTTTCAAATCAAACGGACTTCATACGAACGGCTATTCCCTGGCTAGAAAAGTTCTGTTTGAAAAATTCAAGCTCAATGAAAAAATACCTGGTTTAAATTCAACCTTAAGTGAAGATCTGTTAAAAGTGCATAAATCATATCTTAAACTTATAAACACTTTAAAAGAAAAAATTGAAGTAAAAGGTTTTGCCCACATAACCGGTGGTGGAATTGTTGGAAACACAACCAGGATTCTTCCTGAAGGTCTACGGTTAAATATTTCCTGGGATAACTGGGAAGTACCCGCAATATTTAGACTCATTCAAAAAACCGGAAGCATTACAGATGATGAAATGAGAAAGGTCTTTAATCTTGGTGTTGGTTTGATAGCTGTTATTGGTAAGAATCAGCAGGATGCCGCGCTGAAAATTGCAAATGAACTTGGAGAAGAATATTTCTTAATTGGTAAAGTTGAATAAAGTTAAGTAATCTTCTAAACAAACTGAGTAATAAATAGTAAAAAATATTTACGGGATGAAAACCGGATGTTTATAGACACACACTCACATTTATTTTATCCGAATTTTGCGGAAGATATTGACGAAGTAATTGAAAGAGCAAAATCTTCCGGGGTGGATTATATTATTGTTCCTGCTACTGATATCGAGACTGCAAAACAAACTCTTGTTCTTGCAGATAAATATGAAATGGTTTATGCTGAAGTCGGAGTTCATCCGCATGAAACAAAAGAATGGACGAACGATAATCTGAAAATTATTGAAGACTTAGCTCAGCACGGTAAAGTAGTTGCAATAGGAGAAATAGGACTCGATTATTATTATGATTTCTCTCCAAAAGAAAAACAGGTTGAAGCTTTCAGAGCACAGATCGAATTAGCATTAAAAATGGACTTGCCGATAGTAGTTCATAACAGGGAGTCGGATGAAGATGTTATGAGAATAGTAAAAGAATATTGCAACAGCGGTTTGCGCGGGCAATTCCATTGCTTTAATGGGTCTTTGCCGGATGCCAGGGACCTGATAAGAATGAAATATTTTGTTTCATTTACCGGTAACATTACTTTTAAGAAAGCCGATTCACTTCGCGACATAGTTTCAAACATCAGGTTGCATCATCTTTTACTTGAAACAGATTCTCCTTTTATGACCCCTGTTCCTTACCGTGGAAAAAGGAATGAACCTTCTTATGTAAAGCTTGTTGTAGAAAAAATAGCAGAGCTTCATAAGATGCCCGTTGAGGAAGTTGCAAGAATTACTTCTATAAATGCTTTCCGCTTATTTGGAATAGGAAGCCTGCAGAAAACTAATTATACGTACTTGCTTGGAAATAATTTATATATAAATATTACAAATAGGTGTAATGCCGATTGCGTATTTTGCAACAGGAAAGGGGATGCGATTCTTGAAGGCTATAATCTTAAGATGAGTAAAGATGAAGAGCCTCCAGCAGAAAAATATATTGAAGAAATCGGTGATCCTAAGAAATACGGTGAAATAGTTTTTTGCGGTTACGGCGAGCCGACAATAAGGTGGGATGTTGTTAAAGCCGTTGCAAAGTATGTAAAACAGAATGGTGGAAAAACAAGGCTTGATACTGACGGGCATGGCAGTTTTATTAATAAAAGAGATATTACTCCCGAATTGAAAGGAACTATTGATGTGGTTTCAGTCAGCATGAATGCTGCTGATGCTTCAAAGTATGCCGAGATAATGAGAGTTGAAAAAAGAATGTTTAACGAGATGATAAGCTTTGCAAAGAGTGCAAAACAATATGCTGAAAAAGTTGTAATGACGGTGGTTTCTTTCGATGAGATTGAAATTGAAAAAGCAAAAGAAATTGTTGAAAATAAGATTGGTGCGGAATTCAGAGTTAGAGAGTATTTCTAATTAAATAAGTATGAATGCATGATTGCATGCAACCATGCAGCCAAGCATTCATGCTGCATTATTTCTTTAAATGAAAATTAATTTAATAGCCTGCATTTTATTTATTCTTTTTTATCTCCCTGCTTTCTGGCAGGTATTCCCACAATCATCCATCCAGGAGAAACTGGATAAAATTTTGTCCAATAGTTTTTTTGAATCGACTTTAGCTGCAGTTGATGTTTACGATTTAACCGGGAAAGAGATAATCTACCAGAAGAATAACAGGTATCTTCTGCATCCTGCCTCTAATATGAAAATATTAACATCGGCAGCGGGATTGGTTTTTCTGGGTCCCGATTACAATTTTGAAACTACATTCTATTATAAAGGTGATATAGATGATGGTGTTCTTGATGGAGACCTTTATGTGGTCGGTGGTTTTGATCCCGCATTTTCCATCCAGGATCTTGATTACTTTATTGATGCGATAGATTCTCTCGGGATAAAAAAAATAAAGGGCAATATATTTGCCGACGTTTCTAGAATGGACACAATGTATTGGGGTGAAGGATGGATGTGGGACGATGATCCTTCAACTGATTCTCCATATTTATCATCGCTTAATATTAATTATAATTCCGTTGAAGTATTTTTGTTAGGAACGGAGCCGGGGAGAAAGGCACAGATTATTCTTAATCCTTATTCAAAATATTTTAATGTTTACAATGAAGCTGTGACAGTTTCTCCTGATGAAGACAATTCCTACAGTATAACAAGAGACTGGATGAATAAAAAAAATACTGTTGTTGCAAAAGGTAAAGTGAAAAAGGGAAGAATGATAACCGGTGATGAAGAACCGCAGAGCCTTAATGTTTTCAGACCCGATTTATATTTTCTTACCCTTTTTAAAGAAACACTCCAGAGAAAAGGAATTAAAGTGGAAGGTAAATCGGATAATTTCTGGCTTCCTTATGATGCAATATATTTAAGAACGATATCAAGACCTTTTGCAGAGATTATTATACCTCTAGACAAAAAAAGCATAAACCTTATCGCAGAAATGGTTCTTTATGCATTGGCAGAAAAATATTACGGTAAGCCTGCTACTGCTAAGAACGGGATAAAAGTTATAAACAACTTTATTTCTTTGATTGGAATGAGTCCGGAAAAATACAATCTTGTTGACGGATCGGGGTTATCACATTATAACCTGGTCTCGGCAGAATTAATTCTGGAAGTATTAAAATACATGTATTACTCAGAGCCGGGTTTATATAAAGTTCTTGTGGAATCATTTCCTATAGCGGGTGTTGATGGTACTCTTGCAAAAAGAATGAATGGAACTTCTGCAGAAAATAATGTGAAAGCAAAAACAGGAACGATCACCGGGGTTAGTGCTCTTTCCGGTTATATTACTTCACAAAGCGGTAGACTTATAGCATTTTCAATTTTAATAGAAAATTTTGCGAGGGGAACTTCTACTGCAAGAAATTTCCAGGATGAAATTTGTAAGATTCTTGTTGAGTATTAATTATGAAAAATCTTGCCGTTATTTATGATGAATTGCACATTAAGCACAAGCCACCTTTCTCGCATGCCGAAAGACCTGAAAGAATTTCTTCTGTGATTGATTTCTTAAAAGAGAAAAAGTTTTTTGAAAATGTTGATTTGATAAAACCAGTTGAAGCAAGCAGAGAAAATATATTAGCGGTGCATTCGTCGGCTCATCTTGATTTTGTCGTTGATTCAATTAAAGGGGGGAAAACTTTGCTCGATGGGGGAGATACGTATGTAGTTAAAGATTCATTAGTTCCGGCTCTTCTTTCTGCCGGCTCGGTTATTAAAGCTGTTGATCTGGTGATGGATAATTCTTATAACTCTATTTTTTCTTTAATGAGACCACCGGGACATCATGCAGAAAGCAGCAAGCCTATGGGTTTTTGTATTTTTAATAACATTGCTATCGGTGCCAAATATGCTTTGGATAAATATAATCTTGATCGAATAGCTATTGTTGATTGGGACGTTCATCACGGCAACGGTACACAGGAGATATTTTATAATTCATCGCGGGTTTATTTTATAAGTCTGCATCACTATCCTTTTTACCCGGGAACAGGAGCGGAAGGGGAGAGGGGAAACGGGGAAGGGAGTGGTTATACTTTAAATTTTCCTTTACCCGCGGGTACAACAGGGAAAACTTATCTGGAGATTTTTAATAATAAAATTACAAAAGTGTTAAATGATTATGATCCCTGGCTGCTTTTTATTTCTGCCGGGTTTGATGCACATAAGGATGACCCTTTGGCAAATATGGAATTGACAGAAAAAGATTTTACTGAAATGACGAAAGTCGTTAAGGATTTTGCCGATAAGAAAAATATTAAAATTATTTCTGTGCTTGAAGGAGGATATAATCTCGATGCACTTTCTGCTTCTGTCTATGCCCATCTCAAAGTTTTAAATGAATAAGACTTATAAAGAATTTCATATCAGGACGAATCCTTTCGTTCCTGAAATAATCAGCGGACTCTTGTGGGAATTGAGCATTTCAGGTCTTACTGAAGAAAGTGATTTTATTAAAGTCTTTTCTCCTGAACACAATCTCTTCAAAAAGGAAATAGAAACTCTTCTTAAAAGATTAATTGATGAAAAAGTAATCGACGAATTTTCAGTTGAAGAATATGAACTAGAAAATAAAAACTGGAATGAAGATTGGGAGAAAAATCTTAATATTATAAAAGTTACAGAAAGAATAGTGATCAAGCCTTCTTACAAAGAATACATTTCAAGCTCAAATGAGATTGTGATTACTATCGATCCGAAAATGTCCTTTGGTACCGGCGAGCACCAAACAACTAAGTTAATGCTAAAATTAATAGAAAATTATGTTAAGCCGGGAATGAAAATTCTTGATGTTGGTTCCGGTACGGCTGTTCTTTCAATTGCATCTGTTAAACTTGGAGCCTACAAAGCCGTAGCGATTGATAATGATGAATTATGTTTTGAAAACGGAATAGAGAATAGCCGTATTAATAATGTTCGGAATAAACTTGAAGTCAAAACGGGAGAAATAAAAGATATTAGTGAAAATGAATTTGATATTATTCTTGCAAACATTCAAAAGAATATTCTTCTTGATATTGCTCACGATTTGAAATCTAAATTGAAAAAGAATGGTTTATTAATTCTTTCAGGTTTACTTGTTGAAGATGAAGCAGACATGGTAGATTATTATGGCAGGTTGAATTTCACATTTATAGAAAAAGAAAGTATGGATGAGTGGATTGCGATTGTTTTTAAGTTATTAAAATAAAAAAGAGCCTGTTACA
>Ga0154475_1121_pt1 | contig 15444 bp, 11 predicted proteins | sample RifGroC2_FD_115954 | JGI IMG/M metagenome (GOLD analysis project Ga0154475, IMG submission 115954) | Ignavibacteria bacterium GWC2_36_12 | reverse complement strand
TCTCTAGTTCTACCTGCTCAAGTTGTGCAAGTTCTATCAGCTCCTTATCGATTTTTGAGTTTATTATCTCTCTATTACCTTCATAATCTCTTACAACTTTTTCATATTCTACATAAGCAGAAATTATCTCCTCAAGATCGCTTCTTTCCCTGCTTAGATTAATCATTTTTTCCATGTCGCTTGTTACAGCCTGGTCGGAAAGCTGTTCATTTATCTGGTCGTATCTGCCTTTTATCTTTTTTAGTCTTTCAAGTAATTCCATTTAGAAAAATCTGTTTTTGGGTTCTAAATATAGCAATAGAATTTATTGTAATCTAAAAAACGTTATTAGCCTTCATAATGCTGTTTATGGTGTTTTAAGAGTCGACTCTGTTGATTCTAACCTAAGTACATATACCTATAAAGAATTGTTAATTGTCAATTTTCATTTTAACTCCGAGAGATTTCCCTAAGAACAAATAAAAATTTATAGTAATCATATTGATTCATCTTATAAGAAATTGTTATAATTTATTAACAATTCTAATAAGCATTAATTAAAGCTGTTAGAATAGCTTTCAGAAAAAGGCTCCCGGATTAAAACAGGGAGGGGATATGAAAACTTATGGGTTAAAACTAGTTCTGTTTCAAACCATGCAAAATCTTTTCTTTATTCCCCTTCTTTTCAAAATAACTGAACATAGCACCATTGATACTTTTTTTACAGGTTTTACTTAGCTATTTTCTCGAAAACAAAATCATTCATTAAATAAATATTTTGAAAATGAAAACAGGAAGAAATATTGTCTTTTTTTTACTTCTATTTAATATCTCAAACATTTGCCAAGATTTAACCGGTTATTATCCTCTTGAAATTGGGAATATGTGGGAGTATTGGGATCCATACGAAGATATATTTCTATCACGAAGTATTGTTGTTGGAGATACAATAATGCCAAATGGAATTTCCTATAGTATTATCAAAGTAATCTATGCAAGTTCAAGTAACCCTCGTTTCGGTTTTCAAAGGCAAGATGGCTCAATAGTTTATCAATATGACGAAGAATGGGTAGATAGTGAACGAGTATTATATGATTATAGTAAAACCAGTGGTGATACTTTGTGGGTTTGGAATTACCAAGATGATACTATTATTTATAAAATCACTTTTGATTATTATGACTATTTTTATGGGAAGTTCTGTAGATTTATTGAACACTATGAAAAATCAACCAACACAAGTATATATACTATTGATAGAATAGCAGATAGCATTGGCCGTGTTTATCTTCAATTCGAGCCTGATATTGCTTATTATCTTTATGGAGCAGTAATCAATGGAATTAAATATGGCAACATCACTGATGCTGAAGGAGAAAACATCAGTCCTAAGACTTTCTATCTTTCGCAAAACTATCCTAACCCTTTTAACTCATACACAAAAATTGAATTTTATTTACCGAGACGAAAATATATTACTCTAAAGGTATTTGACATATTAGGAAAATTAGTAGACACACTTGTTGATGGAGAGAAAGAAAGTGGGACCTACCGGATATTCTTTAATGCAAAAGGGATAGCAGGGGGAGTTTATATTTATCAACTTCAAGCTGATAACTACTTCGAAGCTAAAAAGATGATATTTCTTCCTTAAAAGGGAGAACAAAATGAAAATATTAAATATTTTTCTTTCGCTGTTAGTTCAATTGGTTTTTCTCCAAAAAATAGTAAACGCTCAGGAAGAAGTATTTTCCTGTCCCGTAGCGGATGCTGGAAATTGCACTCAATATATTAATACTACTATAACCTTAAAAATTCTTCTTGTTGAGTTTACTGATGTAAAACATAGGACTAACCCTTCGGCTTATACAAAAACTGATTTTGAAAACCTATTAATATCAAGCGGCGTATATGTTACTCCAAACATGTATTCTCCAGACGGTGACGCGGTTTATGGTAGTTTGAGTGATTATTTTGAAATAATGTCGAATGGAAATTTAACCTTTGGTGGGCAAGTTATTAACAATATTGGAGAAAATGATATTCCTATTTGGATAGAAATTAATAATACCAAAGGCTGGTACAATGAAAAAACTATTTATAACAATTCAATTTTTACGGATGCTATTAATGCGGCAAATAACGAAGGGTTAAACACTACCTATGGTGGTAATACAAAGCTTGTAATCATTTATGCTGGTTGTACACAAACCAGAGATCAATTTAATGTCGGTAGTCTTAATCCAAGACAATCAGGAGACAGATATATTATGGGTGAACGATTAGCTTGGCCTCTTCCAATAAATGAGGAACGAACATCTGACAAGTTTTCAAGAATCGGTATTCATTGCCACGAATTCGCCCATACTCTGGGTATCGGTCACTCAGGTGGCTCAAGAGCTGATATTATGGAAAGCACAAGGAACGGAGATTATGCAGCTCCTGCTCCTTTAAATCCCCTTCACAGGGCATGTAAGGGTTGGATAACAAATATAGAAACCATAAGTGGACAACCCGAAAGATATGCTTACTATTCAATTATAAATCCTACGGTATATAGAATTAATAGTACAAATAATGATGATTATTTTATTATTGAGAATAGAAGGTTTAATCAAAATATGTTGATTGGATCAACTTCTGTTCCCGATTATAATAACGCAGCTTTTTTCCCTCCTGCTTGGGGTCATGGGACTTTAAATCAGGGCATTTTTGTTTGGAGAAGCATTGGTGGTGAAATCGATGATTATGATGATAACGGTCTAATTTATGCCAGCGGCTGGTATGAGCAATTTTGGCCTGAAGGAACTCCAGCTCAAACTGGAGATGGGGTTCCATTCCCCGGGCATAGCAATACCCGCGTCTTATCTCCCTGGTCTGATTCAAGAAATCCCTCTCCTTTATCTCCTCCGCAAAGCGGTATATTTGTTCCTAACACTCTATACTCAGAAAATGTCGGTATGGAAGTGCTGGAAGTAAATGATGATGATGGATACATTAAAGTACAATTATACGCGACAGATCCTGAAGACGCCTCACCTTCCAAACCACAAAATGTTCAGTCAACTCTTAGTACTTACTCACAAGCGATAACAACCTGGGACGCAAACCAGGAACCGGACATGATTTTATATGGTAATTATAACATTTATCGCCAATTTTATTACTATGAATCAGATGGAGTAACGGAACACAGTGTCTCTGAGGTAAAGATTAATAGTTCAACTATTTGGGGAACGTCATATACAGATAATTTTTCTGTTTCCTGGACTGGCGTACCAGCCGGAAAGCTACAATACTTACGCTATAAAGTGGAAGCCAAAGACAACACTGGGAAAATTTCAACAAAAGCATTTGGAAATTCTATTGGAATTCTACCTTCCACTATTTCAAGTAACGCGACAATTCAGAGTATAAATATTTGCCCGCAAAATTCAACTGTAAACTCCGGCGTTACTCTCACTGTTCAACCAGGAACAATCCTTAATTTTTATGACGCAACCAAGCTCACAGTTAATGGCATTCTAATAGTTAATGGTAATTCAACTAGCGGAGTTACCTTTACCGGTTCAAGTATGGGATCTTGGAATGGGATTAAATTTGTTTCTGCCGTTGGAGCAATTTCATACTGCGACATTATAAATGCTAATACTGCATTATTCATCGAAAACTCAAGTCCAAGTATACTTTACTGTCATATAGATGCCTCTCAGACCGGTGTATATGTAAAGGGAAGTACTTCATGGCCAACAATTTCCTATAGCTATATTGAAGGTGACGGATATTGTGTGGCACATTATTTTAACGGAAACGGAAATTTTTTCAATAACAGTTTTCGGAATTCACTATACGGAGCGTATGTAAGCAGTGGCTCTCCACATTACGATTATTATGGAGCAGGTAGAAACATATTTGAAACATCAATAACTGGGGATAAAGTGTATGCCAATGGTTTACCAGCAATGGGTAGTAATAATTATTTCACTGTTCCAGGTACTGGTAAAAAATATATAAAGAAGGTGGGAACAGGCACTATCTATGCAAATAATGATTACTGGTCTGCATATCCTCCGTCTGATACTTACTTCTATGGTAGTGTAATCAGAAGTAATCCGTTACAAGATCCTCCTTCAAATCCGCCTGCTGGTCCAGGCTGGGCCCTCTCCAAAGGTGCTGCAGAAGATTTCTTCTCGGAATATAATGAAGCTACGATGCTTTTTTATGATGGGAAATATGAAGCAGCGAAGGAGAGATTCAAAGCACTTACAGAGAAATATATTGATTCAGAATATTCCTGCCATTCCTTGAACCATTATATGCTTTCTGCAGAACTGGCTGGGGGTATTGGAAAAGAAGTCGAATATCTAAAGTCAATCAGGCAGTATAAATCTGCCCACAAAAACACTCAATTCTATGCACTTAAATGGCTATTGCAATTGGAAATGAGAAACGGTACAACTGAAAAAGCAAAGAATCTTGCTTCGGAAGTAGAAACAGCTTCAGTCTATGATTGGGAACTATCCTTAGACCTAGCTGTAGGACTATTCGAATTCAAGGGAGACAAACTGGAGGCTGAAGAAATCCTTGATAGGCTGTCGACTAAATTCACAGACAATGACACCGAAGAGGCAATAACGTTTATCAGAAATCAAATGAGTAATGGAAGTAACGAGGGCAAAGAATTTAGTAAGAGAGCGGAAGAAACTGGAGTACCTGACAAATATGAGTTACTGGGAAACTACCCAAACCCATTCAACCCAACTACAACAATAAAGTATGCATTGCCCAATCAATCATCAGTAGAGTTAATAATATATGATATAATGGGAAGAGAGGTAAAGACATTTAATATTTCTTCGCAACCTTCAGGATATCAAAATATAGTTTGGGATGGGAAGAATGAAAATGGCAGTTCTGTTGCAAGTGGGGTTTATATATATAAGTTACAGATAAAGTCTCTTGAGAACCTGCCTGACGGCAAGGCAGGCAATGAAATATTTGTTAAGGCTGCTAAATTAATGATGCTGAAATAATTTCTAAAATAAAGTGAGATTAAGCCGGAATTTCTTACGAAAGGACTCCGGCTTTTTAATTTTATCGAAATTAATTACAGCAAAATTAACTGAAATCAATAGTTTTATTTTGTTAATTTTACATCACCGATGAAAAAATTTGAAGTCCCAGATTTCTACAGAAGTCCTATAATTTCGCGGATTAAAGATTACAGAAAGAATGAAGATCCCCGGAAAAAGAACTTCATTCCAACAATTCTCGATTTTGGTTCTGTAAGGTTTTTTATTGCCAGGCATTTTGGATTTTGTTATGGAGTGGAGAATGCTATAGAAATTGCTTATAAAGCCATCGAGGAAAATTCCGGTAAAAGAATTTTTCTTTTAAGCGAGATGATTCACAATCCCGAGGTAAACAATAACCTTTTGAAAAGTGGAGTAAAATTTCTTATGGATACTTCCGGGAATCATCTTGTAAACTGGAATGAATTAAAGTCTGATGATATCGTAATTATACCAGCATTCGGAACCACGCTTGAGATAGAAAAGAAAATGAATGAGATTGGAATTGATCCTTACCGTTACAATACTACCTGTCCTTTTGTTGAAAAAGTCTGGAACAGATCCTCACAAATTGGTGAGAAAAATTATACAGTTATCATTCATGGCAAACATCATCACGAAGAAACGAGGGCAACGTTTTCTCATAGTCTTAGATCATCGCCGGCTATTATTGTAAGAGATTTGAATGAGGCAAAAGTTCTTGCCGGAACAATACTAGGAGAAAAAAATAAAGAAGAATTCTACAAATTTTTTGAAGGAAAATATTCTCCCGGATTTGATCCCGGAAAAGATTTGCAAAAAATCGGGGTTGTTAATCAAACAACTATGCTGGCAACAGAGACACAGGCTATTGCTGATTACTTAAAACAAACAATGATCAGGAAATATGATAAAGAAAATATCAACATGCATTTTGCAGATACAAGGGACACCCTTTGTTATGCCACTTATGATAATCAACAGGCGACGATTGAGTTATTAAAGCAAGACGCTGATTTTGCTGTAGTTGTTGGAGGTTACAACAGTTCAAACACAGGACATCTTGTTGAATTATGCGAAGAGAAGCTCACAACATATTTTATTTCTGACGATGAAAAGATCGTTTCGCCATCCGAAATAAGACATTATGATATTCATTTTAAAAAAGAAATTTTAACTAATAATTTTATTCCCGGAAAAGACGTAGTTGATATTATACTTACGAGCGGGGCTTCCTGTCCTGATGCAGTTCTCGACAGAGTATTGCAAAAACTTCTTTCCTGTTTTGAAAATACTGCCGCAATTGAAACTGTTTTATCAAAATTTATGGCTGAAGCATAGTATTTACTTTAATTCTCTCTTGGCTTCTTATTTGTTATTAGCAGAGTGAATGAATAATTTAATTTCAATAAAATTAAGGATTTATGAGAGCGATAATACCGGTTGCAGGAATAGGCACCAGGCTTAAACCACATACACATTCTACCCCAAAAGCCCTTTTAAACGTTGGCGGAAAACCGATAATTGCTCACATTCTCGACAAGCTTTTGGAAGAAGGAATTAATAAAGCCACGTTTGTTATCGGTTACCTGGGGGATATGATAAAAGAATATGTTGAAAAAAAATATCCTTCTGTTAAGACTTCCTTTGTAGAGCAGGAAAAGATGGAAGGTTTGGGACATGCAATTTATACAGCCATTCCTACTTTTGACGATGACGAAATATTTATCATTCTTGGCGATACGATATTTGATGTTAATCTAAAAGAAGTTTTTAAAAATAAAATTTCTTCTCTTGGCGTAAAGGAAGTTGAAGATTCGAGAAGATTTGGTGTTGCAGTAGTAAAAAACGGCTTTATAGAAAAGCTTGTTGAAAAGCCGCAAACGCCTATATCGAATCTTGCTTTGGTCGGTCTCTACTACGTTTCCAACAGAAGGGTTTTGGTTGATAGTCTGAATGAATTAGTTAAAAAAGATATTCGCACAAAAGGAGAATTACAGCTTACCGATGCTCTGCAGATAATGATAGATAAAGGTGAAAAAGTAACAACATTTCCTGTAGACGGTTGGTACGATTGCGGTAAACCGGAAACACTTTTGTTAACCAATCAATATTTATTAAGCAGGAAAAGCTTCTTTAAACCGAGAGAAAATGTCGTTATAAATCAGCCTGTATTTATTGCAGAGGATGCGGACGTAACGAATTCGATTATAGGTCCTTACGCAACTATTTCAAGCGGCTGTAAAATAAAGGAGTGCATAATTAAAAATTCTATTATAGATTCAAATTCATATGTTGAAAAAGCTTTACTGGATAATTCAATAATTGGAAGTAATTCTTTTGTCAGGGGAGCCTATAAAAGACTTAATTCCGGGGATTCTTCCGAGGTAGATTTTTATTAGTTTTAAATGAGATAGTAATTAGAAATCTTTTTAGAAAGATTGCTTGTTTTACTCTACCAAAAAACGTTTAATTCTTAAAAAGAATTAGTATCTTTATACCCTGAATTATTAAAACTTTTAACAAATTTTTTCTTTTAATTATTAAAGGCTGATTAATACAATGTCATATTTTTTTACATCGGAATCAGTTTCCGAAGGTCATCCGGATAAAGTAAGCGATGCAATATCAGATAGTGTACTCGATGCAATTTATAAACAGGATCCTTATGCAAGAGTAGCCTGCGAAACTTTTGTTACAACGGGTCTCGTTCTTGTGGGAGGGGAGATTACAACCAAGGCATATATTGAAGTCCCTGATATCGTAAGAGAAACGGTTAAAGAAATCGGATATACGAGTGCAGATTATAAATTTGATTCCGAATCATGTTCTGTGCTTAATGCTATTCATTCACAGTCGCCGGATATTGCAATGGGAGTTGATAAAGGAGGAGCCGGGGACCAGGGATTAATGTTTGGCTATGCCTGCACTCAAACACCGGAATTAATGCCTATGCCTATAATGTATGCCCACAAGCTTGTTAAGAAAATCGCAGATATAAGAAAAAAACAAAATGGATTGATGCCATATCTTCGTCCTGATACGAAATCCCAGGTAACAATTGAATTTGATGATAACAATAAACCGATCAGGGTTGATACAGTTGTTATTTCAACGCAGCACGATGCAGATGTGAGCCAGAAGAAAATAAAAGAAGATGTAATTGAAAATGTTATAAAAGAAATAATTCCTGAAAAGTATATTGATAAGAAAACGAAATATTTTGTAAACCCGACCGGTAGATTTGAAATTGGTGGACCACACGGTGACAGCGGATTAACAGGAAGAAAAATTATTGTTGATACATATGGCGGGTGGGCTCCTCATGGCGGCGGCGCTTTTTCCGGTAAAGATCCTTCCAAGGTTGACAGAAGCGCAGCTTATGCAGCAAGGCATATTGCCAAAAATGTTGTCGCTGCAAAACTTGCTACTGAATGTCTTGTTCAGGTTGCCTATGCAATCGGGATTGCAAAACCTGTATCTGTTTACGTTTTTACAAATGGAACAGGCGTTATTTCCGATAAAGAAATTTCAAAGATGATTATGAAAGAAGTTGATTTAACACCTAAAGAAATAATAAGCAGATTAAAATTAAGACGCCCAATCTATAAGAAAACTGCAGCTTATGGGCATTTCGGAAGGAATGAAAAAGAGTTCACCTGGGAATACCTTGACCTTGTTCCTGTTTTTAAGAAATATGCATAAAGATTTTTTTATAAAGAAAAAAAGGAAATATAAATGAGTCAGGTTGAAATAAAGAATGATGTAGCTAAGTTACCTTATAAAGTGAAAGACATCTCTCTTGCCGAATGGGGAAGAAAAGAAATTAAACTTGCGGAAGCCGAGATGCCCGGTTTAATGGCAATCCGTGAAGAGTACAGCAAATCCAAACCTTTAAAAGGTACCCGGATTGCAGGCTGCTTACACATGACAATACAAACAGCCGTTCTTATAGAAACACTTAAAGAATTAGGTGCCGAAGTTCAATGGTCTTCATGTAATATTTTTTCAACCCAGGATCATGCGGCGGCTGCCATTGCTGCTGGGGGAATTCCTGTTTACGCATGGAAAGGGGAAACTCTTGAAGAATATGATTGGTGTGTTGAACAGACATTATTTTTTGGAAAAGATAAAAAGCCTCTCAATATGATTCTTGATGACGGAGGCGACCTGACCAACATGGTTCTCGATAAATATCCTGAGCTGATTCAGAATCTTGTAGGAATAAGTGAAGAAACAACAACAGGTGTTCACCGCCTTTATGAAAGAATGAAAAAAGGAACCTTACCTGTTCCTGCAATTAATGTTAATGATTCGGTAACCAAGTCCAAGTTTGATAATAAATATGGTTGCCGCGAATCATTGGTCGATGCAATCAGAAGGGCTACCGATTTAATGCTTGCCGGTAAAGTTGCAGTTGTCTGCGGTTACGGCGATGTAGGAAAAGGTTCGGCTGAATCTCTTGCCAGCGCAGGAGTCAGAGTTATAGTTACTGAGATAGATCCTATTTGTGCTCTCCAGGCTTCGATGAACGGTTTCGAAGTTAAGAAACTAGAAAATGCTGTTAAAGAAGCAGATATAGTTGTTACTGCAACCGGCAATAGTAATGTAGTAAATGAAAAACATTTTAGAAAAATGAAAGATAAAACAATTGTTTGTAATATCGGTCACTTTGATAATGAAATAGATATGTCTTGGCTGAATAACAATTATGGAAATACGAAGGACGTTATTAAACCTCAGGTTGATAAGTATACAGTAGAAGGTAAAGACATTATTGTTCTTGCCGAAGGGCGTTTGGTAAATCTTGGATGCGCTATGGGGCATCCGTCTTTTGTAATGTCAAATTCATTTTCGAACCAGGTACTTGCCCAGATCGAGTTGTGGACAAATAAAGAAAATTATGAGAACAAAGTTTATGTTCTGCCGAAGTATCTTGATGAAAAAGTAGCAATGCTGCATCTTGGTAAACTGGGTGTTGAACTCGAGACCTTAACACCAGAGCAGGCGGAATATATTGGAGTTCCGGTAAAAGGTCCATTTAAACCTGATTATTACAGGTATTAAATTTAGTTGTGATAAGAATAAAATTAAAGGACTTGAAATCTCAGGTCCTTTTTTATTTTACAATTGCACTATTGATTTTTAACACAGTATCTTTTTACTTACCTGTCCGGCGAAGATGGATTAAAGAGGTTATATGTGACTAATTGCTATATGGCTCTAGGCTTAATTTTAAAATAAATTTCGCCAGTTTTGTAATTATATATCCAAAATTGAACAATATTTGCATATATTGTTTTGTAATAGCTATTCTTTGAATAAGGATTAATTGAAAATGTATACCACGGTTTAATTATTTTAATAGTAGCAATTAAACGTAAGTTTTCTTTTTCTTTTTGTGCATAATCTCTTTTCATAGGTATTTTGACTTGTAGGCTTTTATCATCAGAAAGCGATGGATAAAAATATTTTTCAAATTCACTATAATTTGCGAATTCTAATTCATACCAATAGTTATATGTAGTCCCTTTTATAATATCTACATGGAATACTGCTGAGTTTTCAAAATTTTTATATATGTTTTTTAAATCCTTTTCAAATATATTACTTCCAAATCTTGAATTGCTTATTACTGAAGAAGACATATAAATTCCTACTTCCATAATTTCTTTATCCGCATCATATGAAAAATTATTTTCTAACTGAATTGTAAAGAGACTATCTAATGTTAGGTTATTATATATTGGAGTTTGATAGTGCTTATTCATAAGATTTTGAAGACGTATTTTATATTCTTCAGTAGTTTCAAATTCTCCTTTATCCTGATAATGAACATCGAGATTGGTTAACCTTTCATAAAGATCAATTGGATTTATAGCAGTAAATTCTTGTGGTAGTCTTAAGCTTGAAGTATCTGTTGAATATATGACTTCCTTTTTGAACTCACGATTTTTAATATCTTCTTTTTCTTTTTTCTGACAGTTTAAAGACATTATAATAATTATCAAAAATAAAGAGTATAATATTAATCTCATTCATTTGCCCTAAATATTATGAAGCAAAGTTAAGTTAATTCTATAAACTTTTTATAATAATTCCCGATGCAAGGAGAATAGATAATACAGGAGTTTTATGTATTGGTTTCCTCAACTGATCTTTGTAGTCTTTTGATGAAGTATTGTATAGATTTTCACTTTTAAATAATGTTATAACATCCATAAATTCATCAAAAGAGATTTTTGGTTTATCACTAGCATTTAATCTTTCAATAGTAATTTCACCTTCTATTTTAATAATTTTATGGCTTTCGCGCCCAGATAAGGTTTCATAAGATTTATCAATTTTGATAGAGTTTAATAATAAATTAAATATTTCTTTAGACGAAAGTTTTTCAAGTTTGGGATTTAATTTGTATTTACTCATTGCTTCTACCTATATAAATATTTGAGCATTTAACGGGGAGCACCGGCTTTAAAATCTCAAAAAACCCGACTGAATAAGAAATTGTCTTTTTACGATCTCAATTAATTTTAAATAAAATTATTAATAATTTTCTGCAAAATATTTTGAGTTGGTTTTATAAATTCTAATTAGTTCAATTCCAGTATCTACTGTGTTACGTTCTTGTATAATCATCTCAATTTTGTCTTCAAAATAGTTTACTCCATCAAAAATCAATATATATCTGGGAACTTTAAGATTTAGATTTTTTATTTTTTTTATATCTTGAATTATTGTTTGATAACGTTTTTCTTTTTGTCTATCGTTAAAACCTAATTCAGGAATTGCTTTTACTTCAACAATTATTTCAGGTTCTATTTTAGGTCGTAATTTTTTAGGATTGATTATCTCACCAATCACAAAATCTATTTTTTCTCTATCTGATTTAGATTGACTTATCCTTGAATTAATATGAATTTTATTAGGTATATTTTCTTCTAGAAGTAAATATGAATGAAACATTAAACTAACTAAATCGGATTCGAGTAAAATTACATAACCTTCATTTATGTATTTAAGTATTAATTCGATTATTTTATTGAATTTTTTATTTATCATTTAATTATAGAATTAAATCTTATCTAAGCACATAACTATTACTTGTAAAGAATTGACAATCTACAATCCAGTTGATATTCCCCAATTATTTTTTAATATAAAAACCAAGTTAATTTCCATATTTTTTTCTAACTAACTTTATCTTAATAATTTCAGCATAATTCTCAGCGGCATCCACCAACTGTCATCGTAGTCTTTGATAGGAAATCGTGTCCCCTGAATATGTACAGGTAAAAAGTAAATTAAAATTCTTTCTATATCAAGTAAATTGCTTTTTTAACCTTCATTATCTTAGAGATAAGATTTTTTATTTTAAAAGATTTTTAAGACAAAGCGAGATGTTCTCAAACTGAAATTTGAAGTCTTGGTTATTTAATTTTTGGGGTATAACCCTTAAGCTTGATAAAGCTGCTTTTGCCTGTTCCCCCAGAACTACTTTTAAAAGAAATTCAGGGACTTTAAAGAATGATGGTTTATTCAGTGTCTTTCCTAATTCAAAAGCAAACTCTTTCATCCTTAGCGGATTTGTAGAGACAGCGTTTATCGCTCCATCAATTTTATTATAAAGTGAAAACAAATAAATGTTGACCAGATCATTAATGTGTATCCATGGGAACCATTGATTTCCGTTTCCGAGCTTACCGCCAACATATAAATTATATGGTAATAAAAACTTCTTCAAAATACCTTCTTCCTTGCTTAGCACAAGTCCGCTCCTGATACTTACTCTTCTTATGCCGAATGTTTCTATTTCCTCTGCAGCTTTTTCCCATTGAATACATAAATTAGCAAGGAAATCATTTCCCGGAGCTGAATCTTCCGTTAAGAGTGTATCTCCGGAATTTCCATAATAGCCTACTGCGGAAGAACAAATAAAAACTTCAGGTTTATTCTTTGCCTCAGAGACTGCTTTAATAAGATTCTGAGTGCTTTTTATTCTGCTCTCAGTAATTATTTTTTTGTACTTTTTACTCCATCTTTTACTAGCTAGATTAGCTCCTGCAAGATGAATTATCGCTTTAGAATTATTGATATGTTCTTTCCATTCCTCCGGTTTGTCGTAGTTCCATTTTAAATACATGCTGGCGTTGGGCACTTTATTTTTTCCGGCTTCAACATTTCTCGTAAAAACAATTACTTCTTCACTTTTCTTAATTAATTCTGAGGAAATGTTCTTTCCTACCAAACCGGTTGCCCCTGTTATAATAATTTTTTTTGCCATGTTTATAAAAAATCCGAATAATAGAGAAATAGTCGGAATTACAGCTTTTATAAAATATTAAATATGTCCCTAAAATTATTGTGAATAATACTAAGTAATTGGGTCATTATTATCAATATTTACTATTAGCGGAGGAGTTATGAAACTATTTAACTATCCTTTTTCAATTCTCACATCAGTTTTTGTCCTGTTTTTTTCACTCACGGTATTTTCACAAGTACATAATTACACAAACATTTTCATAAGCGGAGACCAGGAAAATCCATCCACAGGTTCTCCTGCAACAGGAACCTTAAACGGTACTTATGATGAAAGTACAATGGAACTAATTTTTTCAGTTACTTTTAGTGGTCTAACCGGAAACACAACCGCATCGCATTTTCATGGTCCTGCACTTCCTGATTCCAACGCCGGCGTACAGATTGGATTGAGCGGTTTTCCTACGGGAGTAATGAGCGGTTCACTCACAGATACAGTTACATTGAATGAAACACAGGAAGCCGACTTGCTTGCAGGGTTATGGTACATTAATATACATACAAGTACTTTTGGAGGAGGAGAAATCAGGGGTCAGTTACTTGAATCCGGCGGAGTGCATTATTTTACTCACTTGCCTGTAAGCGGTGACCAGGAAAATCCGTCAACCGGTTCTCCTGCAACCGGAACTTTTACAGGGCGCTATTCCGAAAATACGATGGAATTAATTTTTACAGTGGACTTTGACGGTTTAACCGGAACAACTACTGCATCGCACTTTCATGGTCCTGCTGTTCCTGATTCCAATGCCGGGGTACAGATAGGCTTAACCGGCTTTCCTACAGGTGTGACAAGCGGTTCGTTCGCCGATACTGTTACACTAAATGAAACTCAGGAAGCTGATTTACTTGCTGAGAAATGGTACATTAATATACACACCAGTACATTTGGAGGAGGAGAAATCAGAGGTCAATTATTTGAAACAAAGGCTATTCCTGTTGAATTAACTTCTTTTACTGCTTCGACAAATGATAATAATGTTTTATTGAAATGGACAACAGCGACCGAACTAAATAATTTGGGGTTTGAGATTCATCGTTCTAACAATAAAAGTGACTGGAATATACTTGGATTTATTCACGGAAAAGGGACTACAACAGAGTTTAACAATTATGCCTTTGAAGATAAAAGTATTTCTTCAGGCAGATATTTTTACAGGTTAAAGCAGGTAGATAATAACGGAACGTTCGAATATAGTAGTGCAATAGAAGTAGTAGTTGGAAGCATTCCAACCGGATTTGTCCTTGAACAAAATTATCCTAACCCGTTTAATCCGAGCACAAAGATAAAATTTGGTTTTGATAAAATGACCAAAACTTCGCTCAGGATTTATGATGTTCTCGGTAATGAAGTTGTAACTTTGTTTAACGGGACTGCGGAAGGTGGAAGGATATATGAATTAACTTTTAGTGCATCGAATCTTTCAAGTGGTGTTTATTATTATCAGCTAACGGGTAATGACAGAACAGAAATCAAAAAGATGATGCTCTTGAAATAGTTTTATATAAGCCAGCCGGCTATAAATATATTCCGGCTGGCTTGATTCTTATTTGAGAATTAACTTCCTTTAATAAATCCAAAAAACATTTTTTCAAGAGTTAAGAGAAAGTTCTTATGAAAAAAATCTATTTCATAGCCATTGTCATTATTATTTCTTTTACCATTCTTCTTGCAATAGAGCTTAACCAGTGGGATAATTTTCAGGATAATACTACCCAGGGATGGCTGACCGGGGGATCAAATCCAAATCCGCCGGAGGTAATTGCAGATGGAGGTCCTGAAGGGACCGGTGATGCATATCTTTTGCTTGTGTCTACCGGCAGTTCTTTTGCCGGGGGCAGGTTAGCGGTTTTCAATAATGATCAATGGACGGGAGATTATACAACTGCGGGTGTAAGTTTTATCAGCATGCACATGAACAATTTCTCGACAAGCGATTTAAGTATGCGAATTGCTCTTCGTGGTCCGGAAAACGATTACATCTGGTCTGTAGACCCTGTTTTAGTGCCCCAGGAAAGCGGGTGGATTACGGTTCAGTTTCCGGTTCAGGCTGCTGATCTCACAGGCGAGGGCGATGTTTCTGCTACGTTAAGC
>Ga0154475_1038_pt1 | contig 17214 bp, 14 predicted proteins | sample RifGroC2_FD_115954 | JGI IMG/M metagenome (GOLD analysis project Ga0154475, IMG submission 115954) | Ignavibacteria bacterium GWC2_36_12 | reverse complement strand
CCTCGATTTCAAGATTAAGAGTACTATAAACTCCTTGAGTAACACCGACACAATAAATATTCGGATTGGTTTCTTCGTGACCGAATTTTACAATTTTTCCGCCGCTTCCCTGCATACCGCCGATAATTTTTGCCTCTTTCATCATCTCTTCAAACCTGTAGTAATCATCGAGGGTTATATCCTTCCTGTTGCGGTATTTTTCCCATGAATCATGCCCGCCTGTGTGAATTGCCGGCCATTTCCGGATTTCAAAAGTATTTTTACTTAAGAACTGAAAGCCGTCTTCAATAGTTGACTGAAGCATAGAAATGATTGTCATAATAACGATTATAGAAAAGATTCCGACTACAACACCTAATATTGTAAGAAGAGTTCTCAGACGATTGGTTTTTAAAGATTGCAGCGCCAGAATAATCAGTTGAAGTATTTTCATTTTCTCCCCTGAGAAAGTTAATCCTTAATTTAATTTTTAAATATTGTTAACTGTTTTCATTCATATCTTAAAGCTTCTATAGGATCGAGATTGGCAGCTTTATATGCGGGGTAAGTGCCGAATATTACCCCAACTGTAACACAAAGCAACAAACCTATAACAACCCAGTCATAAGGTATTGCCGTTTGAGCATTCAAAAAACTGCCGGCTAAATTTCCAATTCCAACCCCAAGTGCAATACCTATGAATCCGCCCAGGACGCAAAGAAATATAGCTTCAAAAAGAAATTGTGTAAGTATGTTTAGTTTCCTGGCACCAACAGCTTTTCTTATCCCGATTTCCCTTGTTCTTTCTGTAACAGATACAAGCATTATATTCATTATGCCTACTCCTGCAGCAAGCAAAGCAATTATCGATACGACCATTGCACCTATTTTTATACCGCCGGTAATATCATTAACCTGCCCAATGAGCGATTCATTGCTGAATATCTCAAAATCATTTTCTTCGCCGGGTTTAACTTTCCTGATTGTCCTCATATAACCAATAGCAGATTCTATCGTATTATCATAATCTTCTTTTGAATATGACATTACTGTTATGTTTATACTTTTGCTTCTCCGTCCATATATTGATTGAAAAGTAGTTATCGGCATAACAACAAAATTATCCCTGCTGTCACCAAACATTGCTGGCTGACTTTCAAGAACTGCAATAACATTCAATGGTCTTCCATCAACTCTAACAATCTGACCAACCGGGTAAACGCCGGGAAACAACTTATCTGCAACGTCAGGTCCCAAAATGCAAACATCGTTTGAGTATTGGATATCAGTAAAGCGAAGGTCTCGTCCGGATTCGACATTCCAATCATTAGTACGCATTGCACCTGTCGTAACACCTGAAACTGAAATATTAGGATTTGTTTCTTTATTACCGAACTTTATTACTTTTCCAAACTCCCACTGCTCTGCACCAATATACATTGCATTTAGTATTTCATTAAGACGGTTAAATTCATCCATAGTCAGATCTTTCCGGTTCCTGTATTTGTCCCTAGAACCAGGACCGCCGGCTTGCATCGCAGGAAATTTCTGAATCTGGAAAGTATTTTTATTAAGCATAGCAAGCCCGCTCTCGATACTGTTTTGCAGCATCGTTATTATAGTCATAATAACAATTATTGAAAAAATTCCTACGACAATACCGAGGATAGTAAGAAGTGTTCTAAGCTTATTGCTTTTTACAGAAAGAAAGGAAACGACAACAATTTCTTTAATATTCATTATTCGTATCTTAAAGCTTCAATTGGATCGAGATTAGCTGCTTTATAAGCAGGATATGTCCCGAAAATAACTCCGACAAATATACATAAACTTAATCCTATAAGCACCCAGTCTATTGGGACAGCAGCCTGGGCATTAAGAAATCCGCCGGCAAAATTTCCAATCCCTACTCCAAAAATAATTCCAATAAAACCTCCTAACAAACATAGAACAATGGCTTCTATAACAAACTGAATCAGGATGCTCGATTTGCTTGCTCCAATAGCTTTTCTGATACCAATCTCCCTGGTTCGTTCTGTTACAGAAACAAGCATAATATTCATAATCCCGATACCGGCAGCAATTAAAGCAATTAATGAAACTACCATTGCCCCGACTCTCACACCGGAAGTTATATCAGTAACCTGTCCAATTAATGTTTCATTGCTGAAAACTGAAAAATCATTCTCCTCACCGGCTTCTACTTTCCTGATTGTTCTCATATAACCAATGGCTGCTTCAATTAAGTTACTATAACTTTCTTTACTTGGTGATGTAACAGTGATATTAACACTTGAATTATATCTTCCATACATCGATTGAAAAGTGGTTATTGGAATAACGGCATAGTTGTCTCTGCTTTGACCAAATAACTGATTCTGACGCTCAAGCACTCCTATCACGAGCATAGGTCTGCTATCAATTCTGACTTCTTTTCCTATAGGATCCATACCAGGAAATATTTTTTCAACAATATCTTTACCTAATAAGCAAACGTTAGTTGAATAATTAATATCATTCTCTCTCAAGTCTCTTCCATAGTCAACATTCCAATTATTAGTTCGCATTGCATCGGTAGTAACGCCGGCAATGTTAATATTAGGATTCGTTTCTTTGTTAGCATATTTAACGAGCTTTCCGAACTGCCATTGCTCGGCACCCACATACTTAGCCTGCTTAAGAAGTTCTTTCAATCTATTAGTTTCTTCAATTGTTATATCTTTTCTGTTTCTCCAGCTCCTGTCCGAACCTGGTCCACGACTATTTAAACGATCAATTTTCTCTATCTGGAAAGTATTTTTATTTAACAATGACAGACCACTATCTATGCTACTTTGAAGCATAGTTATTATCGTCATAATAACTATTATGGAAAAAATTCCCACAACAACACCAAGCATAGTGAGAGCAGCTCTTAATCTGTTTCCTTTAAGTGACTGAAAGGCAAGAGATATAATTTCTGTTATGTTCATTTACTTTAGTTAGTCATTTAATATTTAATTACATACAAATTTTGTAATCTTGTAATCTTGCAATTTTGTAATCTTTTATTTCTATTCATACCTCAATGCTTCTACAGGATCCATCTTTGCCGCAGTATATGCAGGAGCCAGACCGGCAACAATCCCCGTAATAAGTGATACGAGAATCGCAATAACCACAGCAGAATATTGAACGGAAGTAGGAATGAACTGGTTTATCATCATACTGGCAAGAATAGCCAGAAGAAGACCGACCAAACCGCCCATTAAACAAATTGTAGAAGACTCCAGCAGAAACTGACCAAGTATTGTTCTTCTCTTTGCGCCGATAGCTTTTCTTATCCCGATTTCTTTTGTCCTTTCCTTAACGGATACAAACATAATATTCATAATACCTATGGCGCCGACAAAGAGGGATAAACCTGTTATGAATAAACCCGCAATTTGTATAACACCTACAACAGAGTTATAATTATCAACAAGACCTTCCTGTTGATTAATAGAAAAATCATTTTCTTCACTGATTGTAAGACCCCTTATTTTTCTCATTACACCTTCAGCTTCAATTTTTGTTTCTTCAAGAAGTGAAGGATTTTGTGCCCGGACATTTACCGTAATCGTATTCCAGGATTGACCTAAGAAATTTTTAAACACGGTACCAATTGGTATAAATACCTGGTTATCAGGATTCCAGGGTCCAAGGATGAAGCTGCCCTGCTCGGCAAGAACACCAACTACCAGATAATTAACCCCGCCAATTTTAATAGTTTTATCTAATGCATCTCCAAGGGGGAAAAGGCTTTTGGAAATTTCACTGCCTATCACAGCAACCTGGCGCGAACTTTTGCTTTCAATTTCAGAATAAAACCTGCCCAGGCTGAAAGTAAAATTTGTTGTTTTTACATAGTCGGAGTTAGAGCCGTTTAGCCACACACTTTCAACTCTTCTGTCACCATACTTTACAATCTGGCGGCTGCTTATAACAGGTGCAACTGCAGCCGGTAATTTGGCAAGCTCTCTAAATTCTTCGAAATCTTCCATAGTAATATTTCTGCGTGCCCGGATTTTCCACCAGTCTTCATTTGTAAACCATTGCCATTTATCAATATAAAGAACATCAGTACCCAGGGCACTTATACCACTCTGAAAGGAATTGTCTATACCTTTGATAGCAGTGCTCATTACAACAACAGCTGTAATGCCGATTATTATACCGAGCATTGTTAAAGAGGACCTGACTTTATTAGCTCTTATTGCCCGTAAAGCAATGAGCATACTTTCTTTTATTTCGAATAGTAGGGTTCTCATCTTTATACCTCTTTATTTATTTTATATGCCCGCTGCTTTTACCTTTGGAAATTGCCTGCTTAAAACTTTCTCATCCTTTTCAATTAAACCGTCTCTCAACCTAATAATTCTTGCTGCATGTTCGGCAATGTACTCTTCATGGGTAACAAGAATAATTGTATTCCCTTTATCATGAATTTCAGTAAATAAGCCCATAATTTCCTCACCTGTTTTTGAATCGAGGTTACCCGTAGGTTCATCGGCAAGAATAATTGACGGCTTTGTAACAAGTGCACGTGCAACAGCCACTCTCTGTCTTTGTCCACCCGAAAGTTCGTTAGGTTTATGATGCATACGATCTTTAAGACCAACTTCTACCAGTGTTTGCTCGGCTCTTTCTCTTCTTTCGGAATACGAAATACCAGCATAAATAAGAGGAAGTTCAACGTTATGCAAAGCATCGGAACGTGCAAGAAGATTAAAAGTTTGAAAAACAAAACCGATTTCTTTATTTCTTATAGCTGCAAGCTGGTTGTCGTTCATATCACTGACACTTACATTATTAAAATCATATTTGCCCGATGTCGGGGTATCAAGGCAACCGAGAATATTCATAAGTGTTGATTTACCGGAACCGGAAGGACCCATTATTGCAACGTACTCATTCTTATCAATTCTAAGTGATACGTCCCTGAGAGCAAAAACCTCTTCGGAGCCAACCTGGTAAACTTTTGCTATATGTTCGATGTTGATTATGTTCATTTGTTCAATCCATTTTGATTAATTGTTCTCACTATTCCCGGGTGCATTTTTTCCTTTATTCTCTACTCTTACGGTTACGTCGTCATTCAATTCTCTTGATATTGCCCTGTAACTTCCGGAAACAACATCTTCCTTACCTGATAGCCCCGATTTTATTTGAATGTAATTATCATCGCTTATACCTGTTTCAACGTTTAGTTTCTTAGCCTTGCTTTTTTCAATTATAAACACAATCTCCTGAATTTTTTTGTTGGTCTTATTATTATTTGCCGAAACTGTTTCTGTTTCTTCTTCATCCTTTTTTTGTTCCATATTAAAATCGGATCTTGCAGTTACACTCTGAATAGGAACGCTGATTACTTGATGTACCGTTTCAGTTTCAACATCGGCATTACAAGACATTCCCGGTCTTAATGCGTCATCAGGCTCAAGCAATTTAATTCTAACTTCAAAGTTAACGACCTGTTCCTGCGTGCCTAAACCTGTGGTAACAGCACTATTTCCTATCTGGGTAACAGCACCCTTAAACACACGGTCGCCAAAAGCATCGACCTTTATTTTCGCTGTATCGCCAACAGAAATTAATACGACATCATTTTCATCTACTTCAACTGTAGCCTCAATATTGCGCAGATCAGAAACCGTCATAATATCTGTTCCCATACTATAACCGCTGCCGAGAACTCTCTCGCCTAATTCGACATTTAACTGGGTAACAACTCCGTCGATAGGTGAATAAATAGTAGTCTTATTCAGTTGGTCAATAATTTCTTTCAGTGAAGCCTCGCTTTGAAGGACATTTGCCTCAGCTGACTGGTAAAGAGCTTTTGTCGTTAAATAGTTGCTATTAGCCGTTTCAAGTTCAGAGTCGCTTGCCAGGTTTTTATTATGTAATTCCTTCATCCTGTTATAATCCTGAGTTATCTTATCCAGTTCAGCTTTGCGCATTGTAAGATTAGCGTTTGCAGACTGCAGGCTTGCTTCGGCTCTTTCCTTCTGAGCTACATAAGCATCACCTTTTATTTTTATAAGAAGCTGTCCCTTTTTAACCTTATCTCCTTCTTCAACAGGCAAACTGACAATCTCGCCTGTTACTTCTGAAGTGATTGGTACTTTGAATTCCGGATTTATTTTACCCGTGGCAGCTACAGTTTGAGTTATATCTCTTTTTTGAACTTTCTCTGTCTGAACAGCTACTATTTCCTCTTTACTTCCCCCAAGAATAGCTATCAGGACGAGAGCAAGAAGTAAAACTCCAATTCCGCCGAATATAAAAATTTTCTTTTTCGATTTTTTCTTTTTCCCGTTAGCCATTTAATTATCTCCTGTGTTTAAAATTTTATTCATATTTTTTATAATCTATAACGCCTATGTAGTATTTTAACTGCTCGCTTAAAACTATATAAGCGAACTGTGCATTAATGACACTAACCCGCGCATTTGTATAGCTTGTTGTCGCAGTCAAAACATCAAGCAGCTTGCTGGAACCGAGTGAATATTTTTCTTCTTCTATTCTCAAATTCTCCTGGGCAGCTTCAACATTCTTTTCAGCCACATTAAGAGATTTCTCGGCAGCCTGAAAATCAAGATGCGTCTTTTGAATACTTCTTTTAATATCTCTTTCAAGATCATTTAATTCAACTTCTTTGTTCAAAGCATTAACAGTTGCAATCTCAACGCTATTATCTACCGACCATCCAAGAAAAATAGGAATGCTGAGAGTTAAACCTGCAGAATAGGATTTAAATTCAAACAGGTTACCAATTTTATCCGCAGTAGTTCCGAAACCTAATGAGTTTGTTAAAACCGGGAAATGTCCTCCACGTGCAATCGTGATTCCGTCGTTAGCGCTTTCGAGCTGTAAAAGAGCACTTTTATAATCAAACCTGTTATTTATTGCATCAGAAAAAAGAACTGAAACTTCTTCCTGCGTAACACTTTTTTCAAGAATGTTTTGTTCATTAGTTGAAAATCCTTCCGGGAAATCGTATTCCTCAAGAACATCCAGACCCAAATAATATAACAGATCGGCTTTGGAAGTTTCAAGATTATTTCTCGTTCTTATTTCTTCAAGTTCTGCATTACCGAGCGTTACCTGCTGAGCATAAACATCAGCTAAAGTTACTGCTCCAAGCTTATTTCGTTCTGTAATTGTTTCAAGGTTTTTCTGAGCCTGGCGAACATCGTCTTCTTTAACTGTTAAAAGCTCTTTTGTATTTATTATGTTGTAGTAAAGGGAAATCGTCTGAAATACGATATCCTGCTTCAGCCTTTCGAGAGAAAATCTCGCGGCATCAAGATCATTCTTGCTTTGTGAAACACCGGCATAATTTGCAAGCCCGTCGAATATTGTCCAATCTGTTCCGGCTCCAAAATTATAACTGCGCGTATCTCTTGAAGGTGTTTCTATAGGTATACCTTGTATTAAGGTGGTACCACCTTCAGTTCTGCTCCAATCCCAGGTTCCTCTCGCACCGAGCGAAGGGAGAAGATTTCCGTATGAAGCAAGTAAACCGGATTCATAAGTCTTTAGTGTATTAGTGCTTTTTTGTAAGGTTGAATTTTTTTGAAGCGCTATGTTTGTGGCTTCATCAAGAGTTAAAGTTTTTTGAGGGTAAGCCGCTGCTGTTATCAGAATCAGGAAAAGGGCTTTAATCATTATTCGCATTACTGCTCCTGTAAAGTTTAATTTTCAAATGTAGTAGACACAATAAAACATAAAAAAGTTACTTAAAACAAAGTAGAATAAGAAAGTTTCAGCACAAAAATAAAAATAAGTTAAAATCAATACCTATTTTATTTACAGACGGCTGGATATTTATATATGCGGTGGTATTATCCGAGGAAAACTTAAAAATTTCATCAATTCACAATTTTTTAGAAAGACTATAATTAATTTTTTATTCATCCCTGTGAACAATATCCGGCGCAAAAGCAGGTAAACAAACAGCTATATATTCTGCGCTTTCTTCCGGAGTGCTGTATTGCACCCACTCTCCTTTATTAACAATAACAGCTTCATCGGGATGAATGTAAATCTCATCCTGTTCTGTTTTAACTTTTAACGTTCCTTTAAGAACCAGAGTATATTCGTCAAACTCAGGTCTTTGTCCCGGTTCTATCCAGCCCGCTGGACTTTTCATTCTTGCAATGCTAACTGAATCCGTATTGGAATTAATACGCCCGATAAATTCTTCTATCTTTTTGGGTTTGTTCCCTGCCGCAGTTATAATTGATGGTGAACTTATTTTCTTTGCCATTTTATTAATCCTTTAAAATTCATCTTTAATTTTCATCAAATACTCGTAAGCCTCATCGTAGTTATTTCCTATCTTTCCTTCAAGTATTGCATCCTCGATTGCTTTTTTAATTATGCCAACTTTTTTTGAAGGTTTTAATCCACAAATCTTCATGATCTCATCTCCTCTAACCGGCGACTGAAATGCCCGCAGCTTGTCCTTTTCCTCAACCTCCCAAACTTTTTTCATAACTCTTTCATAATTGGCGAGATATTCGGAAACTTTATTGGGATCTTTGCTTGTTATATCTGCACGGCAAAGAGTAATTAAGTCTTCAAGATCTTCTCCTGCATCAACTATAAATCTCCTGATAGCAGAATCTGTTACTTCCTCTCTTGCTAAAGCCATCGGTCTTAAGTGAAGCCTGACTAACTTTTCGACATAACTCTGCTTATTCAGCGGAAGCTTCATTCTTTTAAAAATCGATTTCATCATTCTTGCCCCAATTTCCTCATGTCCATGAAAAGTCCAGCCGATTCCATCAACGAATTTTTTTGTTTGTGGCTTGGCTATATCATGTACAAGGGCAACGAATCTTAGCCAGACATCCCCGGTTACAGGAGAAATATTATCCACAACCTGCAAAGTGTGAAGGAAGACATCTTTATGATGGTAATCTTTCCTCTGGTCAACACCGGCAAGATTAGCAATCTCAGGAAAAATAACATCAAGTATTTCAGATTCATACAGAAGCTTAAGTCCGACAGAAGGTTGAGTTGAGCTTAGTATCTTTAGAAACTCATCGGAAATTCTTTCCTGGGAAACAATTTTTAATCTCTCTTTCAGCTTTTTAGATACTTCAATAATTTCCGGCGATACTTTAAACTGCAACTGTGATGCAAACCTGAAGGCTCTTATCATCCGCAAAGGATCGTCATCAAAAGTTGTTTCCGGGTCGAGGGGAGTTTTAATCAGTTTTTTTTTCAGATCTTCGATACCATTATACTGATCAATCAACTCGCCAAAGTTTTCCTGCATTAATGAAACGGCAAGTGTATTTATTGTAAAATCCCTTCTGCTTATATCATCTTCAAATGTTCCGGCAGTTACCACGGGATTGCGGCTCTTCTTTGAATAAGATTCTTTTCTTGCACCAACAAACTCGAGATCATAGTTTTCATAATTAAATTGTGCTGTCCCAAAGTTTTTGAAAATAGAAACATTTTTTATCCCCAGGGAAAATGCGAACTTTTCTGCAAACCTGGGTCCATTTCCTACAACAAGAAAATCGATTTCATTCTTTTCCTTGTTTAATAGCATATCTCTCACATACCCGCCAACGACAAATAATCCCACACCCATCTTTTCTGCAACAGAAGAAGCAGTAGAAATAAAAGGAAGATCTTTTAATTTTTTTATTATTATTTCTTTTTTTTGAATTGTCATTAATCTTTCGGAATTTTAATCAACTTTGCGGGTTTGCCAACTTCATCACTACTTTCAGTTTTTCTCCCCATTAAAATCGCAATCGGTTTCAAAGGTTCTATGTTACTGAAAAGAATCTTCATTGCAGCAGCGATAGGAACGGCAAGAAACATCCCGACTATTCCCCAAATCCATCCCCAGAAAATAAGCGAGAAAAGAACAAATACCGGGCTCAGGTCCATATGCCGTCCGAGATAATGCGGCTCAATAATATTACCGATTATATTCTGGTTAACTAATAAAAGAAGAGACATCGAAATTGTTGTGAGACCAAGCCCGTACTCAAACAATGCAACTATAATCGGGCATATCGTTGCAATCAGGGAACCAATATTAGGAATGTAATTCAATATAAACGTAAGAAGTCCCCAGACTATCGCAAAATCGACTCCGTAAATCCAAAGGATAATAGTTGCAATTATACTTGTAGCAAGGCTGAGAATGGTTTTTATAATTATATACGATTGTAAATGCTCATCAATAGTATTAATATTTTTTTCGACAAATTCTCTTCGTTCATCGAAAGCATTTTTTAATCTTTCTTCAAAACGGTCTTTCCCCATTATCATAAATATCCAGAAAATAATGGCAATAAAAATATCGCCCAGCATATCTGAAAATGAATTAAATATGTTTTGAATTACACCGGCTTCAAAAAGTTTCTGAAAGAGCGAGCCTATATCGAGCTCTTTTACTTTTATATTCAGAAATTCCGAAAACTCCTTTATGGTAATATTAAACGGACTTAAAACAGATTGAAGAAATGCCGAAAGATTTTCCGAATACGATTGAAGCTTTTCAGGAAAAGAACTGAACGAGGCTACGAGTATTATTCCTAATAAATAATACAAACCGGAAACAACAATAACTATTAAAACAAGCGAAAGCCACTTGGGAATTTTAAACTTAGTCAGGTATATCATCAAAGGATGAAACAGGTAAGTAAGGAAAATTGCAATGGTTACAGGGATAAATATTTCACTCAAAGCTTTAAGAATATATACGAACAAAACAAAAGAAATAAAGCCGAGTAGATATGCAATTATTTTGTTGTAGTTGCTTGTTGTATGTTCTGGCATAAAAATTATTCTTTAATATTTGAAATCCTGTTGAGAACCGAATCCGGGTTCTGGTAGAACCAGTTTATTTTCTTAAAGTTATCTTTAAAAAGCAAATTTAAATTATTATCCGGATTATAACGCAAAGCTAATGCAGCCATTCTGCGCGCCCTTTTAAAATCGAGTTTCTCGAGCATATACTGCGAAAGGTAATAAACTCCATAGGTAGATAAAATATCATTTACTACGAAAGTTTTATCAAACTGTTTAATAAATATGCCGTACTCTTCATTAAAGCTTCTGGATAGATCAACTATTACAGGAAATGAAGAATAATAATATTTATTTTTATTCAGCCTTTTCAAAATAAAATACTTCTCACTATCTTCTGCCGAAATATAATTCATTAAAAGACTATCTCTTTCAGTCAAAGCTGTTCTTAATCCGCAAAGGTAATATAATGTCGGGTTCGGATTTTGCAGAATTATTTTTTTATAAAGCGAATCAGAATAATTAACGTTGCCTGATTCTGCACATAAATCTGCAAGCCTGAATTCAAGATTATAGAAATAGCCGGTATTTTCAAATTTATCCAAATAAGTTTTTAACAGCACCTCTGCAGAATCTCTTCTGTTCAATTTAACCAAACTTTCTGTAAGACCAATTACCGCAGAATAATTTTCTCCTTTCTCTAAAATTGAATTGAATAACCCGGCTGCTTTTTCATAATCTTCATTCTGAAAATATCCCCAGGCTTTTCCAAGCCTGTCGGCAATAAACCTCGGACAGACTTTATAAAAAATCGATTTCCTACCAAAGTAATAATTTGCCCTGTCTTTTGTATCATCTGTATTTAGCCCTTCAAGGTACGAGTCGTATCTTTTCTCAATCTCTTTAAGAGATTTGTTATAAATTTTGGGAAAGTCAAGATTCGTATATAGCCTCTTGAATTTTTCAACACCGTAATTTTCAATGAGATATTTTGTAAATGAACCTGCATAAATATATGAGACGGTAGATGACTGTGTAAAAAAGCTGGAAAATTTATACATCTTTTCAAGACTGACTTTATAACCGCCTTTGTAAGCAACAGAAGCAAGGTGATCAATATCATTCTCATCAAAAAAAGGACTCGAGGCTGTTGCTATTCCTTCAATGAGAAAAGGATTAATCATATCGGCAACTTTAAGAGGACCGGCACCGAACTCTGAACTAAAACAATGAGCAATTTCATGCTTCAGAGATGCGTTATAGTTATCATAAGTTGTGAATATACAATACAACCATGTCTTGGCAACATCTGCATTTGCAGAGCCAAATAATTCTTTTTTCTCAAACCTGTCTTTGAAAATAAACGATCTGATTTTTTCCTGCGGGGTAGTTTTAAGATAGTCTGCAAGTTCTTTATAATAGTACTCGTGGTGAAGCGTAATAAGTTTTACAAAATCCTCGTTTATTCCATCTGCAAAATAAATCTCAAAATGATCGGTTGAAACTTTATTGCTAAGCTCAGATTCCAGGGTTCCGAAAGTTGTTGAATAACCAAGAGAAGGAGATAAAAACAGAAATACTACCGGCAGAAGAATAAGATAAGAAACAAGATATGCTTTAACTAATTTTATCTTTCCTGAATAATGAAATATCATGCCGCATAAAAGACCGCCGAAAAAGAGAAGATTCAGGAACCTATAGATAATTAATTTTAAATCAACAGTTAAAGCTTCATCGTAAATTGTCCCGGGTAAATATCCAAGCACAGGATTGTAAAAATAAACCTGTGGATTAAAATAAAACTCGGCTAAAGTTATTAAAAGAATTAAAGCAAGAATAAAGAAGAAAACTATTCTTCTGAATCTCTTAAAAAGAAAGAAGGATGTAGTTCCGACTGCATATCCTATTACAACCGAGGGCAATGTAATTACTAAATAAAAAAGAAATCCATCCGAGAAAGAGCAGAAGCCGGTAAAAAAAGAATTAATTACAGAAACAAAAAAAGGAATGGCAAGAAAAAGAACTGCGGGAAGAAATAAATCTTTACTGAGATTATTAAATTCGCCCTCATTTTTCTTTATACAACATAATATAATAAACAGACCACTTATTACAATTAGAAGGACCGAATTTAAAACCGAAAATTCATAACCAAAAACATTAACCAGGGGAAGATTAAGAAAAAGAAGATTGAACAGCAGTAGAATGATTAAATAAATAGCTAAATGGTTTTTCCAGTGAAATATTTTCTTAATTGATGACACAATTAATATTCAGCTCCTGCGACTCTTTCAATGTCCGCGCCTAAAGCTTTAAGTTTTTCTTCAATCTTCTGGTATCCCCTGTCAAGATGATAAACTCTTAAAACTTCCGTCACACCTTCGGCAGCAAGCCCGGCTAAAACTAGACTTGCGCTCGCTCTTAAATCTGTTGACATAACTTTGGCACCTTTGAGTTTAGAAACACCTTTTATGACAGCACTATTATCATTTACAGCTATGTTTGCACCGAGACGAACTAATTCAGGGACGTGCTTAAAACGATCGAGATAAATTGTATCTGTTACAGTAGAAACTCCGTTGGCAATAGCCATATATGCTGTCCATTGTGCCTGCATGTCTGTTGGAAAGCCCGGGTAGATAGAAGTTGTAACACTGGTGGGTGTTATTTGTTTACTTGCCGCCTTAACTTTAACAGCATCGCCATTAATATTTATTTTACACCCGGAATCTTCAAGTTTAGTAAGCACAGCATTGATATAAATATCCGGAATTCCTTTTATTGTAACTTCACCGCCTGTTAATGCACCTGCAATAAGAACGGTACCGGCTTCAATTCTATCTGCAATTGTATAGATATCTGCCGGTTTTAACTCATCAACTCCTTCTATAGTTAAAGTAGAGGTACCAATCCCGTCTATCCTTGAACCCATTTTTACAAGAAACTCTGCAAGATTTGTAATTTCCGGTTCCATTGCTGCATTATTAATTACTGTAGTTCCTTTAGCAAGACTTGCAGCCATAAGTGTATTTCCTGTTGCACCTACGGAGGAAACATCGAAATTAATTTTTGTCCCGTTTAATTTTTTACTCTTTGCAATTATATAACCTTCTGCAAGATCAATATCGGCTCCCATTTTTTTCAGTGCTTCAAGGTGAAGATTTATCGGTCTCGGTCCCCATGCACATCCTCCCGGAAGTGAAACTTTTGCATAACCAAAGCGCGCAAGAAGAGGTCCCAATACATAAACCGAGGCTCGCATTTTTTTAACATACTCATAAGGTGCAACCTGGCTTGTAATATTCTTCGTGTTTAACTGCAGAACATCCTTTTCTCCAAATGAGTTCTCACGAACAAATTTTGTTTCCACACCAAGCTCGTTAAGCAGCTTCATCATTGTATAAACATCGTTTAGCTGCGGCGTATTGGTAAGAGTTGAGACTCCTGAAGTAAGTAAAGTAGCCGGCATAAGTGCAAGTGTAGCATTTTTTGCCCCGCTTATCTGAAGTTCGCCTGAAAGTTTCTTACCCCCTCTTATTATGAATTTATCCAAAGATAAAAGCTCCTGTTACATAAGATCACACTTAACAATCAGGATACGTTACTTATTATAACGTAAGAATAATTATCCGGTGCTCCTCTTTCCTCAACGATGCTCGAAATTCTTCTTGAGATAATATGAATATCCGACAACTTAAAAATTTCCTCCAACTCACTATTCTCGATTGTACAGGTTACACCATCGGTACAGACAAAGAAAAAACTTTCCGTACCGGAATTAATATCCAGTTTATCCAAATCAACTTCAATTAAACCGTCATCTCCCAATGCTCTTGTAATAATATTCCTGTTGGGATGTAAAAAAGCTTCTTCATTTGACAGAACCCCGTCATCAATAAGCTTCTGAACAAGCGAATGATCTTTAGTTAGCTGCTCTAACTTATTATTTCTAAACATATATATCCTGGAATCGCCAATATGCCCCCAGTAAGCTTTATCATCCTTAATAAAAAGAACTTCAGCCGTTGTTGACATACCGTCCATTGCGGGACTTGAAACCGATTTTTCATAAACTGCTTTGTTAGCTTCAAGGAAAGAAAATTTGATTCTTTCAATATAATCCGGCTGGGCAGACTCATTGAATTTTTTATAAATCACATCTACACTTAATTGCGAAGCTACTTCACCGGCATTGCTTCCGCCGAGACCATCACAAACTATGGCAAGAATTCCATCATTTGTTTTAAAAACCCCGATCGAGTCTTCGTTTTGCGAGCGGATTAGCCCTACCTTGGAAACTGTAGTGTATATGAAATTCATCCGTATAAGGTTTAATTTTTAAGAGTTAAAGTTAAGCATAGAAAATATAAAATCCTTGAGATTGTAACTGCAAAATAATAAAAACTCACTCTAATCCCTGCCTGACGGCAAGGCAGGTCTCTCTTAAAAACAGGTTGTGTGAAAATTGCATTTTTATTGCCCTGAGCTTTAGCTCAGGGATTATAGTCTAAGATACATAAAGGCTTTAGCCTCATTATTTGCATTTATAGATGTGGCTAAAGCCAAACAGGTTTAGTTTATTTTCATTCCCCGACTTAAAAGTCGGGGCAATTATAATTTTCACACAGCCTCAAAAAGAGAGAGACTTGTTATCAACATATCACTAAATAATTTATCATGACAGAAATTCAAATTGTGAGTCATAACTTTCTACAAGCCCTTCTCTTTCCAAGACCTGCCTGCCGGCAAAGGCAGGGAAGGGTTGGGTTGAGTTCGATGCACCTATTAATGTGTAATAAACTTACTTTTGAGTTCACTTCAAAATCGCTTATATTTATTGTTCGAATTTCAAAAAAACACCATAAATTTTTTGTTTAAGTTCTTTATTTATAAATCTTTGCGAGAATGGCGGAATTGGCAGACGCGCTAGGCTTAGGACCTAGTACCGAGAGGTGTCGGGGTTCGAGTCCCCGTTCTCGCACATAGCAAAAGTACATTAAAATAATCAGAATACTGTAGTTCATAACAGAGGTAAATTTGGAATATAAAATAATTGATTTAACCGAATCGGAAAAAGAAGTTGAAGTAAAACTTCCTTATGATGAAATTAAAAAAGAGATTGAGTCTGAAGTACTGAAACAGACAAAGAATATTCAGCTGCCCGGTTTTAGAAAAGGAAAGGTTCCTCTTTCCATGATCAAAAAAAGATTTGGAGACGCGCTCGAGTATGAAGCTTCCGAGAAAGTAGCAAATGCCATGTTCTGGGAAGTTTCCAAAGAGAAAGAATTAAACCCTATTGGACAGCCGCAATTAATTGATATCAAATTTAATCCCGGCGAAGAGCTCTTCTTCAAAGTAAAATATGAAATACTCCCTGAGCTCGCTGTAAAGGATTATAAAGGAAATAAAATCGAACTGCCTGATTTTAAAGTGAGAGATGAAGAAATCGAGCATGAAATTGAACATATTCTTAAAGCTAACAGCACCACCGGGGATGTTGAGACGGTGGGAGAGGATAACAATTATATAATAAATATTGAAATACAGAGAGTTGATGAAAACGGGAACCCTTTACAAGAATCCAAGCCTGAAGTAGTTGATATCGATCTTACCAATGAGAGAGTTAATTCTGAGATAATAGAAAACTCAAAGGGGAAAAAAGCAGGAGATTCTTTCACCTTTTCCTTTAAAGATGAACACACTCACAAAGTCGGTGACAAAGAGGAAAAGCATGTCGAGAATCTTCATTATAATGCTAAATTAAATTCTGTAAAGAAAATAATAATGCCGGAATTGAATGAAGAATTGATTAAGAAAGTAACAAAAGAAAAATTATCGACCGAACAAGAGCTTCGTGACGGAATTAAAAAAGATATACAGAGCTACTACGACCAAAAAGTCGGCGAACTTTTAAGAGACAAACTTCTTCAATTAATTGTTGAGAAAAATGATTTTACACCGCCGCAGACAATGGTAAGAACTGTTCTGGATGATCTTGTTAAGCACGAAGAAGAAGCTCAGAAAAAAGCCGGGTATAAAAAATTTGACCGTGAAGATGTAGAGAAAAAACTTTTGAAAACAGCGGAGCTTGAAGTAAAATGGTTCTTAATTAAAAAAGCGATTTTCAAAAAGGAAAACATTTCTGTAAACGATGATGACCTAAAAGAGCTGGCAAAGAAAGATGCTGAAAAAACCGGCTTGCCCGAAGACAAGCTTATTAATTATTATAAGACTTCAAATATCGGCGAAAGGCTTTTAGATAATAAGCTGTTTGACTTTTTGAAAGAACAAAATGAAATTACAAAAGTAGATCCTGAAAATTTGATAAATAAAAAACCAGAGGAAACTAAATGAGTAAGAATTCCGAAATCTATAACCAGCTTGTTCCATACGTTATAGAACAAACCGGGCGCGGCGAACGCGGCATGGATA
>Ga0154475_1122_pt1 | contig 17297 bp, 19 predicted proteins | sample RifGroC2_FD_115954 | JGI IMG/M metagenome (GOLD analysis project Ga0154475, IMG submission 115954) | Ignavibacteria bacterium GWC2_36_12 | reverse complement strand
GTAATTGTCCTACCTTCTGATTCATCTAAGTATTTTTTGTATTGTGGTACTGCCCCTTTCTTCAATTGTACGACAACACCATCCTCATAAGCTTTCTGCATCCTTTCTTTTGTCCATCTCCAAACTCTTTTTATACCTAAAAATTCATAAGTTAGATTTGGTCTATCATCATTAGGATTAAGCAACGGAAGCAGTCTATATCTTCTCCCTTCGCCATCAACATATTTGTATGCCTTTTTAATGTAATCTTCATTAAGAGGTTCAAAAACTTTGTTATAAATAAATTTTTCAATCTTGGTGTATCTAAGAATTATGTCTCTACAATTCGGAATATTATTGATATTATGGCTTTTGGGATTAGATCTTTTCCAACTAATTTCATTTCTATAATTTTTTTCACCAAATACAATATCACATACAGTTTTCAAATAATGGCTCATAGTCGGGTCGCAGTGGAGATAAAAGCTTCCTGTCGGTTTAAGAACTCTGTGCAGTTCAAGAATTCTTAAAGACATCATAGTTAAATAAGGAAAAGCGTGAGGCGCAACTTTCTTGTAGGCAAGAAGAAGAAAGTAAAGATAATCTGTTTTTAGAGTATTGAGTTCAGCGAGAGAATCCTGAATGTTCTTTAATGTCCAGGTATCCTCAAAAGCAATACGTTGTGTTTGTATCTCCTTATCATCAAAAAAGATATTGTAATCACGTTTGCTGTTAAAAGGGGGATCAATATAAACAAGGTCAACAGATTCATCGGGAATGTTGTCCCGAAGAACATTTAAGCAATCGCCAAGGTAAAGAGTGTTCATAAAACTCTATTTCATCCATTAAATCTTAGTAGGGACACTCGATCGAGTGTCCCTACAAAAGACAATTATATATTAACAGGATTAACAAACTCATCAGTAACATTATCACGAAGAACGTTTAAGCAATCGCCGAGGTAGAGTGTGTTCATTTAAACATTTTTCCTGTCTCTTTTATTGTCCCGTTAGGGACAAAATATTTATAGAACTAAAATAACAAAACAATCCTAAGTCCCGTAGGGACTTACATCTGGAACGTTATCACGAAGAACATTTAAGCACCTAAAGTCTCTTTTCATTTTTAACTTTCATTTTGCGGTAAAGCTAATTTATCTGCTTTAACTACTTGTATTGATTTTTCAACACCATTGCTTCCAGGTTTAACGACCTTTTTTTGTTTTTTATGGGATTTATTTCCTTTAGCAATTTTCTTTTTTGCTTCTTCAACCTTTTCCCCCTCAACCACTTCTCTCTTAAGAACATCTGTTTCAAGAACGATTTTTATTTGCTCATTTTGGATCTTAATATTAGGAGATAATTGCTTCAACTCCCTTTTAATCGCATTTAAAATGGGTTCGGTGAGAACAATAGATCCCATAATAAATTTGCTAAGAGCCTGTTTTTGTTCGTGATAATCTTCAATTGCTGATTTAACCCATCCCTCTTTCGATAAACAGAACAAACATTCTATATCAGTTTTATCCTTATGTGAAAGGGCAAGGAAATCAATATCAATCACCAATTCCTGATCAATTGGTTTTCCAAAAGTAACTTTATAGACTTTCCATAAAATTCCATTTGTTAAAATTACCCAATCGATTCCTTTATTAGCAGCATAATCAACAGCTTGTTTAACATAACTATCTTTTAGATCCAAGCTAATAGCTTTTGCTTCAATAAGTATCTCAACTTGATCATTTATTTTTAATGCAAGATCACAGTAAGTCCCTCGAATAACATGTTCTGAAGTAATCTCAGAATATTTGTCATAACCAAAAACATAATAAAACATGTCGGTGATAATTATAACAGTGTCAGACTCGTTAACATCTCTTGCTTTTGCTGAAGATAAAATCGGTTGAAATTTTTTAATACCAACAATTAGTCGGTTCAATACTTTTGCATTTAGTTTAGACATGGTTTAACCCTCCCAATGTTAATAAATAAATAAATTGCTGTCTAGGTACGTTAAGCAATCACCAAGGTAAAGTGTGTTCATAAAACTCTATTTCATCCATTAAATCTTAGTAGGGACACTCGATCGAGTGTCCCTACAAAAGACAATTATATATTAACAGGATTAACAAACTCATCAGTAACATTATCACGAAGAACATTTGAGCAATCGCCGAGGTAGAGTGTGTTCATAAAAACCTAATTTAACAATTTATGAGGTAGGGACACGCTATAGCGTGTCCCTACAAATGGTGGATTTGTAAAAACAAAATCAATGAATTCGTGAATGTTATCCCGAAGAGCGTTCATTTGAACCAAATATAATTTCAGTAAAAATAAAAAAATATAGGGTAATAATCTTTATTGGACACAGTATACCTGTCCCTACTCTGTATTATAATATTCATCGATTTCCCATTTAAGCGGATTGTTTTCAATATAAGTTCGTATCCTAAACAAATCATTATCGTTTCTGATTATGTGTTCGTAAAAACGTGACTGCCAGGTAAAACCAGGATAGCCGTTTTGTCGAGCAAACCTCGTAACCGAACCTTTATATTGATTTATTATGATTGATAAAGAGTTCTTTACCATTTTACCAAACTCCCCTTCTTGTAGGGACACTCGATCGAGTGTCCCTACATCATCTCCTATTATTATTATTCCATGAACATGGTTTGGCATTACTACAAAGTAATCTAATTCGGTATTTTTAAAATGTTCCGGTATCCCATTAAAATATCTAACCGTTGTTTTTCCCAATTCATTATGAATTACTTTACTGTTTTTGATTTCACCAAACCAACATTTGAAATTTTTTGTGCATATAGTAACGTAATACCAATTAGGAATTGAATAATCGTATTCTCCTAAACGAATTGATCTCCTGTGGTGCTGCTTTTGATTGTACATGATTCCCCCATAATTTCATTGGTTTTCTTCTTAAGATATTATTAGAGTACATTCATTAAAAAAACCTGTCAGGTTTTTAACAAAAATATAGAAATATGTGATAATAATCTTTTTTACTCTCTGAAGGGACACAGCATGCTGTATCCCTACAATAACACAATGAAATAATTTTGAATATATTTACCATAAACCATACAATACTTTGAGAATAGAAAAAACCGGTAAGGATTTTTATTTTTTATTTATCACGCGCATTTTACGAATGTTTGCATACGGAGCTTTATCCGTTGTGCTGGTTCTATATTTATCCGGAATAGGATTAAACGATTACCAGATCGGTCTGCTAATTACATTTACTTTAATCGGGGATGCAGTAATATCCTTATGGATAACTACAAAAGCAGACTCGTACAGCAGAAAAAATATGTTGATACTCGGCTCCTTTTTAATGGCGGCAGGTGGAATAGGGTTTTTAATTACAAATGATTATCTCGTATTAATTATTACTGCAATTATTGCGGTAATCAGTCCGACCGGAAAAGAAATCGGTCCTTTCCTCTCAATCGAACAATCTGCACTGGCACAAATTCTCGAACGAAAAAACCTGACAAAAGTAATTGCGTGGTATAATCTTGCCGGGTCGTTTGCTACTGCTTTAGGTGCATTGTGCGCAGGATGGTTGAGCGAAATAATTGTCGGCAAAGGGATTTCACTTACAGGCTCGTATAAAGTAATTATTGCAGGATATAGTTTTACCGGGATAATGCTTGCGATATTATTTTCATTTTTATCAAAACAAATCGAACCGGGAAAAATTAAAGATGAGCAACCGGTGAAAAGAACTCTCGGGCTTCATAAATCAAAGAATGTCGTTTTTAAGCTTAGTTCATTATTTGCATTAGATGCTTTTGCAGGCGGATTCATAATACAAAGCATGATAGCTTACTGGTTTTATCTTAAGTTTGATTTGAGTATCGGTGCATTGGGAACAATTTTTTTCGGGACAAATCTTGTAGCAGGAATCTCGGCATTATTCGCTGCTAAAATTGCTAACCGGATAGGTTTACTTAACACAATGGTTTTCACTCACCTGCCTTCCAACGTTTTGCTTATCTTAATTCCTTTAATGCCTGATCTCAGTTTGGCAATTATCATGCTCATTCTGCGTTTCAGCATATCGCAGATGGATGTGCCCACAAGGCAGGCTTTAACAATGATTCTCGTATCGGATGACGAAAGATCGGCTGCTGCAGGAATATCAACCATATCCCGGTCAATCGGGGCTTCAATATCGCCAACTCTTTGCGGGATGTTGTTTGCAAATCAATTATTAATAAATTTTCCTTTCTTTTTAGCAGGCGGGCTCAAGATCATTTACGATTTCTGGATATACATCGGCTTTCGCAAAGAAAAATTATAGGAAAATATATGATTCCATGAAAATGATTTGGCATTACAACATAATAATCGAGATCGATATTTTTTCTTATTTCTTTTGTCTTTAACCATTCCTCTTCTACAATTTTTCCCTTATCATTTAAAATCATTTTACCTTTCTTTATTTCACCAAAACAACAGACCCTGTCTTTTGTACAAATTGTTACGTAATACCAACCTGCCTGCCGGCAGGCAGGTTTGGATTTGTGTAATCAAATTCTCTTAATCGAATTGATTTGCGGTGGTGGTGTTTTCGATCGTACATGTTTTCCCCCATAATTCTTTTGTTATTAATTCTGTTTATCCGTAGGGACACGTGATCGCGTGTCCCTACTTTCACATCATCTCGTCGTATAACTTCCTGAACTTCTGTACATCTTCCCAGCAAGGTCTTTTCCAGTTTGGGTTTCTTAAAAGTGCTGCGGGATGATATGTAACCATCACTTTTGTGCCCCTGTATTCAAAAAGCTGTCCCCGCATTTTTGTTAACGAGTCTCTCTTTTTCAGTAATCCCTGTGCTGCTGTTAATCCCAGGCATAATATCAGTTTCGGTTTTATAAGCTCTATCTGTTTTCTCAGATAAGGAACGCAGGCTTCCATTTCTTCTGCGGTAGGAGTGCGGTTACCGGGCGGGCGACTCTTAACAACGTTCGCTATGTAAACTTCTTCTCTTTCAAAATTTATTGCTTTAAGAATTTCATTAAGCAATTTCCCTGCACGACCGACAAACGGTTCTCCCTGTGCATCTTCATCTGCACCAGGACCTTCTCCGACTACCATTACATCTGCATTCGGATTACCGACACCAAATACAAAATTCGTCCTGCTTTTGTGGAGCGGGCACCTGGTACATTTGTTAATCAATTTATCAAGCTCTTCGAGTGACTCTGCCCTTTCCCAGGCCTCGTCCCCGTTAAAAAGCAAAGCGCTGTTATCTTCTCCGGATGCCACTTTAGTTACTATTGTAGTTTGTCTTTTAGGTGTATTCTGAAAAAATAATTCATCCCCAAAAATTTCTTTCTGGCTTTTCAAAGCTTCTGTTATTTGCTTCTTGAATTCATTCATAACAAAAACTTAGTGTTACTTTGTGTATTGAGTGTCTTAGTGATAAAAAAATAAACCACTGAGTCACTAAGTTCACAAGGTTCACTAAGACATCCTTAAAATTTCCGTTAAAATATTATTTGCTACCTGGAATTTTGACTGAAGAGAAAAGCTTTTCTTCTTACCCGATTTACCGATTATTGTAATTTTATTGGAATCGTACTCGAACCCGCTTTTTTTATCACTTAAAGAATTCAAAACAATCATATCGAGATTTTTTTCTTTAAGCTTTTTAGCAGCATTCTTTTCAGCGTCATTCGTTTCGAGTGCAAAGCCGATAATTTTCTTTCCACCGGTTCCGTATGCGGAATCTTTTTTAATAGATGAAAGAATATCATCCGTTTGCATTAATCTTAAAGAAGCAAGTTTATCTTCTTTTTTTATTTTTCTTTGAGAAGTTTCAGCAGGTTTATAATCGGCAACAGCAGCAGACATAATTAAAATGTCATTAGTTTTTAATTCCTTTGTTACTGCAGCTTTCATTTCTTTAGCCGATCTTACTTTATAAAGTTTAATTTCGGGGTAAGCAGCTTCAGCAGAAGGACCTGAAATTAAGGTTACATCTGCGCCACGCAGGAAAGCAGCTTTTGCAAGCGAATAGCCCATCTTACCCGAAGAACGGTTACCGATATATCTTACCGGGTCAATATCTTCATAAGTCGGTCCTGCCGTAACAAGAATTTTTTTACCGTTTAAATCTTTTTTAATTCCCGAAAGAACAAGCTCAGTCGAATCAATAATTTTATTTATGTCCGCCATTCTGCCATAACCTGAAAGCCCGCTTGCAAGTTCTCCTTCTTCTGCATAAACAACATAATGCCCAAGCTCTTCCAGCTTTTGAATATTGGCAGTGGTAGTTTTATTCATGTACATATCAACATCGGCAGCGGGAACAACTACCAAAGGCGAACGTGCAGCGGAAACAAGCGTTGTTAAAGCATTATCTGCAAAACCGTAAGCGATCTTTGCAACAGTATTAACAGTTGCAGGAGCTATTAAAATGAGGTCAGCCCACCGTGCAGTATCAATATGCCAGGTAGAAACATCAGTTCCGTTTTGTTGCGACACGGGAAAGATATTTACAATTACCGGGTTACCCGAAAGAGTTGAAAAAGTTAAGGGTGCTACAAACTGGAGAGCGGAAGGTGTCATTACAACTTTAACTTCCGCTCCGCGATTTTTTAATTCTCTTGTTAAATAACAGGCTTTATAAGCAGCAATGCATCCCGTTACCCCAAGTATTATCTTTTTCTTACGGAACACATCATTTGGCATTTAACTAAATAAAATTAGGAAAGGAATTATTTTTTATATTCGTAATCAATTTTACCGTCGAGCAACTCTTTAATAGCCTGGATATGAGGTTTCTCACGGTTTTCAAGCTCCATTGCAATTTTTAACTGAGCAGGATTCTGGATATCCTCACCATCTTCTTCTCCTGTAGCAGGAGGAGGAACGGTGCTTAGCAACGCATTGAACTCCATTTTTTGTTCGTCGTTTACCTGGCGTGCTCTCTTTGCAGAAACAATAATCGCTTCATAAACATTAGCCGTACGCTTGTCAACTACTCTCAAATCTACCGGTTCGATATTCATTAACTATTTCTCCTTACTGATTATTCTTTTTATTATTGTCTTAACCTCTGAAACTGCAGTATTTAAATCTTTATTCACTACAAGATAATCAAATTTGTCCTTAAGACTCAATTCCATTTTAGCCCGCTCAATCCGTTTTTTAAGGTCATTTTCGTCTTCGGTTTTCCGGTTTTTCAGCCTTTCTACAAGAACTTCAAAACTGGGGGGTGAAATATAAATTAAAATTGCATCAGGGTAAATAAGTTTTATATTTAATGCGCCTTTAACATCAATCTCTAAAAGGACTGAAATACCGCTTTTTGTCTTTTCCTCGATAAAACCTTTAGGGGTGCCATAATAGTAATCGTAAAATTTTTCCCATTCAACAAACCCGTTTTCTTCAATTTTTTTTAAAAATTCTTCTTCTGAAATAAAATGATAATCGACCCCGTTAATTTCATGTTCCCTTTTTTTACGTGTTGTAGCTGAAATAGAAAGAGCCAGTTCCGGCAGGTTGCTCAGTATATTTTTTACAATTGTCGTTTTGCCAGCACCGCTTGGAGCCGCAACTACAAATATTTTTCCCTTTTTAGTATTCAAGCTATTCGATGTTTTGTATCTGTTCGCGTATTCTTTCTATTTCTTCTTTAATAAGAACCGAGTTATGAGTTATCAAAGTTGATACGGATTTTGATGAAATCGTGTTCGCCTCCCTGTTCATTTCCTGGCAGATAAAATTCAGCTTTCTACCCGGCTCTTCTTCATTATCGATGCTTTCCAGAAAAAACTTCAAATGGCTTTTTAGTCTTACACATTCTTCTGTTACATCGGCTTTCTCAGCTATTAAAGCTAATTCCAGTTCAAGCCTGTCGCTGTATTCCGATGTGTTTTCGATTAATGTTTTTACTTTTTCCTTAAGTGAATCAAAATGTTCGTTGACGCTTTTATGAAACTCGTCTTCAATTGTTACAATTTTTTCGTCGATACTGTTTATTCTTTTAATAAGATCTTTTGACAGCTCACCTCCTTCTTTTCTTTTCATCTTAAGAAGTTCATTAAGGGCTTTATCGAGCGATACTTTTACGAGAGCAAATTCTTCTTCTTTAAATTCAAACTGGTCGGGAATAAATAATTCCTTAAAAGCCAGCAAATGCTCAATCTTAGTTTTCTCATTTATCTTAGCTGCTTTTTTAATATCCTTTATGAAAGTTAAAAAGGCTTTCAGCTTTTCTTTGCTCACGGGCGGAACATCAAGAGCACTTTCATTGCTTTTAATTTGAAACAGGAGAGTGATTTTACCCCTTTTTATTTTACTTTTAATCTGCTCTCTCAACTCGTATTCTTTGCTTTGCAGGGAAGAAGGCAAGCGGAAAAAAACATCGAGATAGCGACTGTTTACACTTTTAATTTCAGTTTCAAATGTTACTTTTTCATTACCTGCTACGCCCCTGCCATAACCCGTCATACTGAATATCATAAATCTCCTCTTATTATTTAATTAAGAAGTGCAAAAAAATAGCTATTTCTTTACAGCTAAACAAAGAATAAAAACTAATCCGGTATACCCTTTTAAGAAAAAGGGGAAATAATCATTTTACTCTTTCCTTGGCAAGAACCATTATTTCTTCCCACATTTCAAAATCTATAGAATCTACATTCAGTTCAGGTATGTTAACAAGGTCTATATCTTTAAGCATAGAATTACTTTTTATTTCCCACAAAGGAACTGCTTTAGTTAATTTTTTAATAGCCTTTATATCGACTACCAAAAACCGGGGATCTTCCGAATCGGGATTTTGATAAGGGTTGGAAACGGCTTCCGCAGTGCCAACAAGCTGCTGCTCGTCTCCATCGTGGTAAATAATTATTATATCCCCTAACTTTATATTCCTCAATTCTTTAAGAGCCAGGGTGTTATGAACCTGTTTCCATGTAATTTTTCTGTCATGCAGCAAATTCTGGAAGGAGTATTGTGCCGGATCAGTTTTGAAAATCCAATGACCTGCCATTGTATCACCTCAGCAAAAGTTCACTCCTCAAAATTTATCAAATCTGAATTCAATTACAAGAAGTTTATAAAGATTGGTCAGAAGGCTTCGCCTATACCGAAATGAAATTCGAGGTTATCCCAGAAATTCTTTTTAAAGATATATTCTTTGTCTGCAGGATCATAAAACCTAAACCCGAAATCCAGCCTGAAAGGTGCAAATGAAGAATAATACCTTATACCTGTACCGGCTGCAACCGCTACCTCATCGAACCTGAAATTTTTATAACCGAGCCAGGTATTGCCGTAGTCTGTAAAAAGGGCAACACCAAAACTTTTCAAAAATCTTAACCTGAACTCAAGGGTTCCTTCTAAAAGGAAAGTACCCCCTTTCACATTTACCCCGTTTGATATAAAACCGGGCACATCAGGCGTACCTTTGGGTACTAATTGGTTTGAACGCCACCCTCTTATAGAGTTACTTCCACCGGCATAAAATGTTCTATTGTACGGTATGCCGCCATAATTTCCAACAAATGTCTGAAGGTGCCCTACTTTAAATTTCCATGCAAAAATGTAATTTCTGATCCTTCCAAAAGAACCAAAGGCGGAATTAGCTATAACTATTTTATAAAAAAGGGCTCCATCAAAATCGGATTTAAATGCTTTTGAAATCAGGTAAGGAAAAACATTTGCTTCTTCAAGCTGGAATGATAAAGTATAGCCTTTAGTAGGAAAAAGAATATTATCAACAGTAGTTGAACCAAAATCGGTCCCGATAACTGATATTAGCTTTCTTGAGAGACTATCGTTGAAAGTCCGGTACACTTCATTATTTACCTCGATGTTATATGAAGTCTTAAGAAAATTAATGAAAGTGTAGTGAGGCAACTCGAATTCCAGTGAAAGTTTTGACCCGTATCTTGTGTTATTTATATTGACCAGTTTTTCTATTGTAACATAATTTTCCAAAGTAGCATATATCGGGTTTATGTAACGGAACGGTTGCTCCAGAATAATCCTTGAATCGAAGTACCCGAGTAAAGTTGTATCCCTGAATGAAAATTTTTTAACGAGCTTTCCAAAATCAAGATTAAAGATATCCTGGACACCAAAAGAAGAGCTGATTGTAAGTTTTCTTGCATTACCAAGAAAGTTTTTCCTGACATAAGTTGCGCCCAAACCTATATTAAAAGCTCTTTGCTGATTATTCATAATTATTTCAGGAGAAAGCTCGTTCATCAAACCGATATTCCCGCTTAGTAACAACGGGAGAAGACCTGTTGAATTAATCGAGTCATTGTTGGGAATAGAAAGTGTAATCGAATTAAACAAACCTGTTCTGTAAAGCCTTACCTGTCCTCTTCTCAGCTCTTCAAGATTATAAACCTGCCCCGGTATTATTCCCGTAACATCACGCAGCAGATCGTCTTTTACTTCCGCAGCTCCTTCCCCGTCTTTCTCGACAATAATAGAATCGACAAAATATTGGCTGCCTGGAGAAAAGTATATGTTCAGGTCAGCATTATTATTTATAGTATCTTTATAGACTACCAAGCTGTCAAAAGCGGCATATATAAAACCGTTGTTCAACAGGATATTTAGCGCTTCCTCAGTTTTTGTTTGTATGTAATCCTGGTTATACCTGTTCGTTGTATCAATACTAAAGGCACGAACCATATAAGTAATGATATGCCCGGGTACCATATCTGCTCCGAAAAAACGCAGGTTATTGTAATCAGACGGTCTATTCTCTTGTATGGTATATGTCAGATGAACACTACCTGATGATGTGTCTATATCATATTTGTATGAAATTTTTGCTTTAAAAAAGCCATTAGCATTGTAAAAGAACCGTATTGAATTCAGGTCTATTGGAATATTCAAAGAATCAAAATAAACTATCGGTGCACCCAGGGGTGTAAACGAGTTAAGGAATTTATAAAACCATCCCGGTGATTCTTCGGATAAAATAACCGAGGTTAAAGTAGAAGATGAAAATTCATTATTCCCTTCATATTCGATTGACTTTAATTCATATTGCTGGGGAAAATGAACTTTGCTGAGAAGTAAGAATAAAACAAGTATGCGGTAAATTTTCATTTTTATAATTACCGTGTTAACAGTAGCTAAACAATATTCTAACTTATTCTCTTAATCAAGCGTAAAATCCTGCGATACAAGAGTAAAAGCGGGATAGTCTTTTTTAAAATTATTTATAAAAAAGTTTTTAACCTCCTGGTCATTAATATTATGTGAAAGAAAAAGCGATATTCTTTTTGATTCTATAACAAGGTGAGCATAATATACTTTCCCGATTTTGAAATCGAAAATGTAGCTGAATATCTCTCCCCCGCCCGAACCCATGTAATAATCCTGGGAGTTATAATAGATTAATTCATAAGCTACAGAAGGAAATTTTATTTTCTTAACATAACTACTATTGAACGAGCCCTCAAGCAAACCGGTTTCATATCCTTTTTCAAGCTTATTATTCTTAATCCTTAGAAGCGCAAATTTGATTCCCAGTTCTTCCTTGGTATCTATTTCAATACCTGCAACAATTTCATCTTTTGAGTTATCTTCATAAAATCCTAAGTAAGCTGCTTTCGCATTATTTCCCAAAACTTTTTTTGTTTCCTGGAAAAGAACTGCGGGATCATTATAATTTTTTACAGGCTCCTTAGCGGCTTTCTTTTCTTCTGTTTCACCGCAACTAAACAGCAAAACAATAATTGAAAAAAGAATTGCCGGCTGTACAATTTTATTTAATAACAACTTTTGTCCCTTTCTTTACAATACTTAGAATTTCATCAATACTTTCATTTTTAATAGCAATCGAGCCGTCTGTCCAGTTATAAACAAACGGCAGGTTTTTAAATATATAATTTAATTCTCCAATCCCGTGAATACCTACATTGTTTCCTAAAACAGTTTCCAGCTTTGGACAATCTTCATAATAAAATTCAAACTTCAGCTGATCAAATTCCCGTTGGCTGATAAGTCCCTTTCTCAAAGCTTCGGAAGCATCGTTAAGATTGGGATAATTTAACTTTAGAAATTTATAATATTTATAAGCAGTATCAATATCACAAATCTTATACTCCCCAACCGGAGTAGCATTATCATTTGCCCTGCTTTTAGGGATATTAATGTTCCTTCCAAAACTCGCCCGGTAAGTTTTTATTAAGACAGTATCCTCAAAAATGCTCAGTGTAAAAGTTTTTCTATCAACCAATATGTTTACTTCTTTCAAATCGGGATACCCTTTCTTCAGCATTTCTTCCTGAAGGGTATCTTCGAGTGAGTTGAGAATAATTCCGTAAACGACTACGCCAAATATAAAAACAACTATACCGGCAGTCATGTAAAAAACATTTCTGAGGGTATTTTCATTAATAAAATTAGAAAGTTTTATATCCCTGAAACGTGGATATTTTCTCTCGTTCTTTCCCATCTATTTTTATTGAGGCAGATTATACGGTACTATTTTTTCTAACAACTTGCGAAATCTAATCAGAAAAAGGGAATAATAACAAAAAAGGGCGAATTAAAAATTCGCCCTGTCAAAACCAGAATTTCTATAAAAAAAATCTTAAACTTCAAGTATCTCCATTTCCTTGTGCTTTAGAACATCATCAACAAGCTTGACATGCTCATCTGTTATTTTCTGAATTTGGTCTTCCGAAGCTTTAAGTTCATCTTCTGATAATTTTTTTTCTTTCTGTTCCCTTTTCAGATGCTCATTTGCATCCCTCCTGATATTTCTTACAGCTACTTTTGAATCCTCACCAAATTTTTTTACGATCTTTACGAGCTCTTTTCTTCTTTCCTCATTTAAAGGGGGAATCGGAATTCGCAGATTAGTACCATCGCTAACCGGATTCAACCCGATGTTAGCTTCCAGGATTGCTTTATCTACATGAGAAAGGATTGTTTTATCCCACGGGGTAAATGAAAGAGAATGTGCATCGAGCACAGTTAGGTTACCGACCTGGTTGATGGGAGTCATATTACCATAGAAATCAACCTTAATCCCGTCTAACAAAGCAGTTGTAGCTTTACCTGACCGGATTTTAGCAAGTTCTGCTCTTAATGCTTCAAGGGACTTATCCATTCTCGATTTTGCGTCCTTTATTACTTGTTTCATCCAAAACCTCTCAGATTGTTAAACTTAAATCAAAAAGCTTATGGAATAACTTTAGTTCCTTTTTTCATCATGTATAAGAGTTCCCACATTTTCTCCTTTAACAAGTTTAAGAAGGTTACCGGGAACATCCATGTTAAAAACAACCACAGGGAGATTATTTTCCTGGCATAAGCTTATGGCAGTAAGATCCATAATTCTCAGATTTTTCTTAAGAACATCGAGGTAGGAAATTTTATCAAATTTAAAGGCAGCAGGATTCTTTTCGGGATCGGAATCATAAACTCCGTCAACTCTTGTTCCTTTAACAATAGCATCTGCCTGGATTTCAACAGCCCTTAACGAAGCTGCCGTATCAGTACTGAAATACGGATGACCTGTACCGCCTCCAAAAATAACAACCCTTCCTTTTTCAAGATGCCTTAAGGCTCTTCTTCTAATGTAAGGTTCTGCTATTTCTTCCATTTTTATTGAACTCATAAGGCGTGTATATATTTCCTTTTTCTCAACAGCATTCTGAAGAGCGAGTGAATTTATCAAAGTAGCAAGCATTCCCATCTGGTCACCGGTAACCCTGTCGATTCCCTGGTCATTGGCGCTCAGCCCTCTGTAAATGTTTCCACCACCTATTACTATTCCTAATCCAACGCCCTCATCATGAACCTTCTTAATTTCATCGGCAAAAAACTCAAGTACTTTATTATCGATACCAAACCCTTTGTCCCCCATAAGAGATTCACCGCTTAATTTAAGCAGTACTCTTTTATATTTTAATTTGTTCATCGATTTATTTATTTATTGAAGGTTAAATATAAAAAAAGGTCTTAAAAGTTTTAAGACCTTGCAGGAAATTATTTTTTTTCATCACCAAGATGGTAGCGCCGGAACATTTTAATTTTAATTTGGCTACTGTTGGAAGAATTGAACTCTTTTATCAAATCCCCGACAGATTTTGAATTGTCCTTAATAAACATCTGTTCAACAAGACAATTTTCCTGGTAGAATTTGTTTAGTCTGCCTGATGCAATTTTTTCAAGAATGTTCTCTGGCTTTCCTTCTTTACGCGCTAACTCTTTATATATTTCCATTTCCTTGTCAATTATTTCTTTCGGAACCTCTTCGCGGTAAGTACAAATCGGCTTCATAGCAGCAACCTGCATTGCAATATCTTTACCAGGTATTCCGAATTTATCTTCTACGCCATTAGTATTTTCAAAGGCAACCAGTACACCAAGCTTCGAACCGGGGTGAACATAATCGACAAGCAATCCGTTCTTAATCTCATCAATTGAAAATCTCGAAACCTCGATTTTCTCACCGATTTTACCCAGTATTTCTGTGTATTTATTTTTTAATTCGGAATTGCCATCAAAGAGTTCTTTTACGTTTGATGGCTTTGAGGCAACAACAGTTTCAAGAACGTCGCCGGCAAATTTTTCAAAGTCTGCGCTCTTTGCAACAAAGTCTGTCTCACAGTTTATTTCAACAATTATCCCTGTTTTCCCATCATTCAAAATTTTGGTTAGAACCAATCCTTCGTTAGCGGTTTTCTCAGCTCTTTTTGCCGCAACAGCAGCACCTTTTTTTCTAAGTATTTCAATCGCTTTTTCTATATCACCATTTGCTTCAGTAAGGGCTTTTTTGCAATCCATCATACCCGCACCGGTCTTTTGTCTTAATTGATTAACTAACGCCGCAGTAATTTCCATTTGAAATTTCTATCCTCCTATAAATTAATAAAGAACCTTACTCACTCTTTTCTTTGCTTTTAGTTTCAGATTCTATTTTTACTTTTTCCAGGTTTTCTTTCTTTTCGGCTTCTCTTTCAGCTTCACGTTCTTTTTTCTGTCTTTCTCTTTCGGCAGCTTCTTCTGCTTTTAATTCTTTAGCCTTTACAGCACCTTCAACTACAGCATCCGCTATACATTTCGTAATTAATTCAATCGTTTTAACTGCATCGTCATTTGCAGGTATAGCAAAATCAACTTCATCGGGATCGCAATTTGTATCAACTATAGCATACACAGGAATGTTTAATTTCTTTGCTTCTTTTACAGCAATAGTTTCTTTCTTTATATCGACAATAAAAAGAGCACCCGGCAAACGCGACATTGTTTCAACACCTTCAAGTATTTTTTTCAGCTTATCTTTCTCTCTTGTAAGGAATAATCTTTCTTTTTTTGTGATCTTATCGAACGTTCCGTCTGTTTCTTGTTTCTCAATATTGTTAAGTCTTTTAATACTTTTTCTTATAGTAGAGAAGTTAGTAAGCATTCCGCCAAGCCATCTTTCACTTACCCAATTCATATCAACCCTTCGGGCTTCCGATTCAATTACTCCTTTTGCCTGTTTTTTTGTTCCGACAAAAAGAATCTTTCTACCTTCGGTAACAACCTTAGCAAGATTTTGCGCCGCTTCAGTCATTGATTTCTGAGTTTTCTTGAGATCTATAATATGAATTCCATTCTTTTCCATAAAGATGAATGGCTTCATTTTAGGATTCCATCGGCGGGTTAAATGACCGAAATGTGCACCAGCTTCGATAAGCTGGGTTAGTTCAACTTTTTCCATTTTTTTCTCCTGTTATCTCCCGCCTGGCGGGATCTTCTACTTCCGTCTTCTTTGCCTTTCATCTCGCCGAGGGCGGGACACAGGGGACAAATCGGGAAGTATGTGTTTTGAAATTAGTGAATTTGTGAATTGCCGCATTACCGAATTCGGAAATTCGATAGTCCGATAATTTTATCGTTTAGAAAACTGAAATCTTTTCCTTGCTTTTGGTCTGCCGTACTTTTTACGTTCAACCATTCGGGGATCTCTTGTCAACAATCCATCAGTCTTAAGTTTTACCCTAAAGTCCGGATTTATTCCAATAAGAGCCCTGGCTATTCCGAGCCTAACTGCCTGAGCCTGACCCGTTGTACCACCACCGTTAACATTTATTAAAACATTATATTGTCCTAAAGTATCAGTAGCATTAAAAGGAGAAAGAATGTCTTCTCTGGAAACTTCCTGGGGAAATGCCTTCTCAAAATCTTTTCCATTAACAGTAATTTTACCATTACCGTTTTTAAGAATTATTCTTGCAACAGAAGTTTTTCTTCTTCCTACAAATATCTGGTCGGCCATTATTTCTCCATTAAGTTTAATTGTTCGGGTCTCTGCGCAACATGCGGATGGTTTTGACCTGCGTACACTTTCAATTTTTTAATTAGTTTGTTTCCTAACCTTGTTTTGGGAAGCATACCTCTTACAGCACTTTCTATAATGAACTCCGGTTTCTTAGTAATAATTTCTTCAAAGCTTTTGGTTTTTAATCCTCCGGGGTAACCCGAATGATGTGAATAAGTTTTAAGAAGTCCTCTTTTACCTGTAACCTTCACCTGATCAGCATTTATCACAATTACAAAATCACCGGTATCTGTATTTGGTGTAAAGATAGCTTTATTTTTTCCACGTATCACTTTTGCAATCTCAGAGGCTAACCTTCCGAGTACCTGATCCTTCGCATCTACCAGGTACCATTTTTTATCAGCATCTTCAGATTTAATGAACTTCGTTATTTTTTCCTGTTTCACTACGATTTCTCCCAAAAAGCACTTTATATCAAAAAAATTAGAGCGTTAAAAATATGAGTAAAGCCTTCAAAAGTCAAGAAATTAAGTATGATATAGTTCTATTCGATTCTGAAATATTCTATTTGAACATATCCATATTAGGAATAGTTGGCATATCGAACTTTTGATACCCTTCAGGAATTACAAATAAATCCGTTTCCAATGACATTTGATCAACAGCAAGCACTTCCATAGTAGATTCCGTCTCACCAGATTCATTCATTTCAACTACTAACATAGGAAAATAATCCCCCACCAGTCTTTGTTGCCAACTGTCTTGTGTACCTCCGCTCATAGGATTTTGCATTATAAAAAAGCCACCTAATTCATCTGTCATCCAGGTTTCTACTGTTTTTCCGTCCTCAATAAAAATCCATTTTTCGCAGTTGTAGCCGTTTATATCTTTAAATTCGCCTGTTTTACTTACTTCATTTGAATTATTCCCGGTTTCGGAATCGCTTTCATTGTCATTACTTTGAATTTCCATATACATTTCCTGTTCGGGCATCAGGATAAACGACTTAGGTTCATTGGCGTTAT
>Ga0154475_1107_pt1 | contig 17345 bp, 12 predicted proteins | sample RifGroC2_FD_115954 | JGI IMG/M metagenome (GOLD analysis project Ga0154475, IMG submission 115954) | Ignavibacteria bacterium GWC2_36_12 | reverse complement strand
AAGATTTAATGAAATCAAAAAGACTATCGGCAAGAAAAATTTCATTCAATAAATCTGTTGTAATATTTAAAATCAAAAAGGAAAATATAGAATTAAAGTCTAAGCTACAAAAAAAGAACCGGTTTCGGGCAATAAAATCAGATATAAAATGAAATCCCCAAAAGAAAAATTTTTAATTATTAAGCAGAAAATCATTTTGTTTAAGTGAAATAATATTTATTTTCACAAAGGAATTAATAACAAACTAAACAGAGAGGTAAATAATGGCAGACATCAAAGCAATGACCAAAGCACAGATTGTGGAACATCTTGCAAGCAAAACCGACACCACAAAAAAAATTGCCAACCAGTTTCTTGAAGAGTTAAGCAAACTCGCTTACAAGGAGGCAAAGAAATCTTTTACTCTCCCGGGAATTGGTAAACTTGTTGTCGTTAACCGGAAGGAAAGAATGGGAAGAAATCCTGCTACCGGTGAACAGATTTTGATCCCTGCAAGAAAAGCTTTGAAGTTCAGAATAGCTAAACATGCAAAGGACGCTGTTCTAAAGTAATTACAAAGTAATTCTTTTTTTCTTTGAGTGTTTTTTCGTAAAGGGACGGCGAGATATCTCCGTCCTTTTTTATTTACCAGTCTATGTTTATTTTCAACAATCCAAATGAAACTTTTATACTCATATTTAGCCCACTACTGGAAGTTAGTTATACTTGCCCTTGTGCTTGCGGCAGTAAATCAGGTCTTCTCCCTGCTCGATCCTTACATATTTGGAAAACTGATAGATAAGTACGCAACCAAATTCGATCAATATTCTTCCAGCGATTTTTTAAGCGGCATCGGGTTACTTCTCGGTGCTATGGTAGGTGTTGCTTTTGTTTCTCGCGTAGCAAAAAATTTCCAGGATTATTATGTTAATGTCATAACTCAAAGACTTGGTGCAAAAATTTATTCCGATGGTTTAATGCACTCTCTTCATCTTCCTTATTCTTTATTTGAAGATCAGCGGAGCGGGGAAACTCTTGGCAAGCTCCAAAAAGTAAGAACAGATACCGAAAGGCTTATCAACACTTTTGTAAACACGCTCTTTACAACCCTTGTCGGAGTAATTTTTGTTTTTGTTTATTCTATAAATGTTCACTGGCTCATTGCGCCTGTCTTTTTTGCTGCGGTCCCGATACTTGGATTCATCAGTTCACTGTTAAGCAGGAAGATCAAGATAATCCAAAAGGTAATTGTAAAAGAGACGACTGCTCTTGCAGGAACCACAACAGAATCATTAAGAAATATCGAGCTTGTAAAAAGTCTCGGTTTGGGAGAGCAGGAAATAGGAAGATTAAATTCTACAACGGATAAAATTCTTGAACTTGAACTAAAGAAAGTCCGTTACATAAGAAAATTAAGTTTCTTACAGGGAACATCGGTTAACTTTTTAAGAACAAGTATTCTTTTCTTAATGCTTTACCTGATATTTGCCGGAGAAATTCAAATCGGGCAATTTATAACCTTAATGTTCTATTCATTTTTTATTTTTGGTCCGCTCCAAAGTTTAGGCGATGTAATAAATATTTACCGTGAAGCGGAAGTTTCTCTTGAAAATTTTGAAGAAATATTGAAATTGCCAAAGGAAACTAAACCGGTAAAACCTGTTTACCTCGGTAATATTAATTCATTAAAATTTGAAAATGTAAGCTTTCAACATCAGACTTCGAGGACAAGGGCTCTGCAGGAAATTTCTTTTGAAGCAATGAAAGGTGAAACAATTGCTTTTGTAGGTCCATCCGGTTCAGGGAAAACTACTCTTGTGAAACTTCTTGTCGGTCTTTACAAACCGCACGAGGGTATAATTTATTATAACAACATCGAAGCGGAACAAATTGATTTTGATGAATTACGAAATCAAATTGGATTTGTAACCCAGGATACACAATTGTTTTCCGGAACAATAAGGGAAAATCTTTTGTTTGTAAATCCGTCCGCAAACGACGAAGAATGTCTTGAAGTACTTGAAAAAGCGGCAGCACAAAGTTTAATGGCAAGAGCCGATAAAGGTCTCGCTACATTGATAGGCGAAGGCGGAGTTAAAGTTTCGGGCGGAGAGAAACAGAGATTATCTATTGCGCGGGCATTATTACGAAGACCAAACCTGCTTGTTTTTGATGAAGCAACTTCCGCTCTCGATTCTCTTACAGAAGAAGATATTACTGAAACAATAAAGGAAATCTCAGCAAGCCAGCATCTTATTACTATTTTGATTGCTCACAGGCTTTCTACTGTTATGCATGCCGACAGAATTTATGTCCTCGAAAAAGGAAGAATAGTCGAATCAGGTTCTCATGAATATCTTGTTGAGCTTAAAGGATTATATTACGCAATGTGGAGACAGCAGATCGGTGAGAGAGAAAGCGTTGTTGCTAACGGTTTGATAAACAATTCCATGAGTAATTAAATCTTTGCCACTATTTACAGTATAAAAGTTATCCGTTCAAATGAAAAACCTTCTTCTGATATTTCTGACTTTCTTAACGCTTTCATCTGTCTCAATTCCCCAGGAAATAAATGAAATAATCCAACCGGTTCATCTTACTGCGGGAGAGAAAAAAACTTTTCTAATAAGCGACCTCTTTTATTCCGATAAGGAATACCGTGTTACCTTTGATCCCGATAATTCCCTTAAGGTTTTTTATGAAGCAGAAAATGGTCTGGTAGATATAACTTCCCTGAAAGGATCTGATGGCTACGGAGTTCTTCCTTTTTATTTCTACAATAATATTTATCACATTCTTTATAAAACTGAGTTCAGGCAGACCATCTTCTTTTCATACAGACCCACCGAACCGATCAAACAAGTTAATCTGTTTGGCAGTTTTAATGGCTGGAACCGTGAAGATATCTCTATGCCTGATGAAGATGGCGATGGGCTTTACTCAATCGGGATTACTCTTGAACCCGGCAGGTACGAATATAAATTTTATGTTGTTCCGCTCGACAGCAGTGTAAGCAACTTCGAGATGATCGACTCGCTAAACTCAGAAAAAAATCCAAATGGTTTGGGAAGCTGGAATTCAGTTGTCAATGTCAGGCATTTATACACGGGCAAAATTTATCTTCATATTCTTAATTATTCTTATAAAAAAACAAGCACGCTTTTTTCTTTTTATTATGAGTCGGAAACAAATGACAATATAGAAGTAATTGCTTTACTTGATAATAAACTCATTCCACAAAATGTAATAAACATTAAAGAAAGAAAATTTTCTATTGATCTGGCGTCCGGGAAACTGAAAGGGAATAAAACTTTAAGAGTTGCTGTAAATGAAAACGGAAGAGCTTCGAATCTGCAAACAATAATGCTGAAAGACGGAAAGCCTTTGGATAACAAAGATTCTAACAGCGGAACAAGCTGGTATGATTCGATCATCTATTCAATTATTGTTGATCGCTTTTACGACGGCGATACAAGTAATAGCATCCCGGTAAACGATTCTAATGTTCTAAAGCCTGCCAATTATGAAGGAGGGGATATACAAGGAATTATCAATAAGCTTAAAGAAGGATACTTTACTTCTCTTGGGATTAATACACTCTGGATATCTCCTGTTGTCGATAACACTCCGAACGCCTATCGGGAATACCCGGCGCCGCACCGTTATTACACGGGTTATCATGGGTACTGGCCAATCGATCCTGAAAGAGTAGAGGAACGTTTCGGCAATATGGTTCTGCTTAAAAAGATGATCAATATTGCTCACAGAAAAGGAATAAAAGTGCTGCTTGATTTTGTTGCACATCATGTTCACATAGAACATCCTTTCTGGAAAGAACATCGCGATTGGTTTGGCTTTCTTGAGCTCCCGGACGGCAAAAAAAATTTAAGGCTATGGGACGAACACAGGCTTACAACCTGGTTTGAGCCTTTTATGCCCTCTTTCGATTTTGAGGGCTCAAAAGAAGCGCTTGAAGTAATGACCGATAACGCTGTCTGGTGGTTAAAAGAAACCGGTGCAGATGGTTTCAGGCACGACGCAGTAAAACATGTTCCGAATGAATTCTGGAGACTGCTTACAAAAAAAATAAAAAAGAAACTCGAAATACCAAATAAGAAAATCTATTACCAGGTCGGGGAAACTTTTGGAAGCTATGATCTTGTCAGCTCTTACGTTAATAACGGGCAGCTCGATGCTCAATTTAACTTTATACTTTATGATACGGCTATCCCGACCTTTGTTGATTCAAGTGTTTCATTTACTGCGCTTGATCAGCAAATGCAAAAAACTTTTTCCGTTTATGGGGTTAATAATCTTATGGGAAATATTATTGACAGCCACGATAAAGTAAGATTTATGGCTTATGCGGATAATGATATTTCTTTAAGTGATGCAAACACGACAGAGATCGGCTGGAATAATCCTCCTGAAGTTGATGATTCCACAAGCTACAATAAATTAAAACTTTACTTTGCTTACCTGCTGACAATCCCGGGAATACCTGTTGTTTATTATGGAGATGAAATTGGAATGACCGGAGCGGGTGATCCCGATAATCGCAGGATGATGAGATTTGGTGATGATGTGACTGATGAAGAGCAGAAGGTTTTAAGTGATGTAAAAAAAATTGTTAATCTTCGTAACCAGCATTCCGCTTTGAGATATGGAGATTTTGAAACACTTATCGCTGCTGATAACATATATGCCTACCTTCGCTCAGATATGAACGAAAGAATTATTACTGTGCTAAATAAAAATACTGAAAAGCAAAATGTTGAGTTAACTATACCTGCAGTTTATAATGTAACCAAAGTAAAAAATCTACTAAACGGAGAAGAGTTTGATATAGACAATGGCACTTTATCTTTAGTTACAGATGGAATTGATTATTTGATTTTGAAAGTCTATTGAAAGAATCGATTATCAGGATCATAAACCGCACTAATTAGCTTTAGGCATAATTTGTTTTAGAGAAATACTCCTTATTAACACAATTAAAATCTCTTCTTCATTTATTTCCTCATCAATATTTTCTATTTTAATTCATCAATAAAAATAATCTAAAACTAAGTGAGGTTCACCCCTGCCTACAGGAGGCAGGTTTAAGGTGAGCCTCACTTGGTAGCCTGGTAGACTGAACAAGAATGAAAAAATTATTTATACTTTTAACAACAGGATTTATCTTACTTTCCTGCTCAGAAAGAAAAGATAACCCGCCAAACAGTGAACTGGAATTAAAAATGAATAACATTGCTGAAGCTTATGTTAAGCTCGTTTTAAAGATCGGGCAGCACGATGCCGATTATGTTGACGCTTATTATGGTCCCGAAGAATGGAAGCCTGCCCCCCTGATTCACGACGGAAATAATACTTTAATCCACGAACAACTTGATGAAGAAGCGGATAACCTTCTGAACGATCTCGAAAACCTGTCAAAATATGAGGCTACCCGGCTTGAAACTTTAAGATACCGTTCCCTTTACAAGCAAATTCTTGCAGCAAAAATAAAATTGTATATGATTTCGGGCGGGCTGCTGAGTTTCGATGAAGAATCAAAAGCACTTTATGATGCCGTCTCTCCACATTATTCTGAAGATCACTATAAAGGAATACTTAACAGGCTCGATAAGCTTTTACCTGGCAGTGGTGAGGTTTCAAAAAGAGTAAACGATTATAAAAATCAATTTATAATCCCTAAAGAAAAACTCGATGCGGTTTTTAAGGCAGCTATTAATGAATGCAGGAAAAGAACTTTGCAGCATATTCAGCTTCCTCAGAATGAAAACTTCAAAGTAGAATATGTATCAGATAAAGCATGGGCTGGCTACAATTGGTATAAAGGAAACTGCTACAGTGTTATACAGGTAAATACCGATCTGCCGATTTTTATTGACCGCGCCGTTGATCTTGCCGCACACGAAGGATATCCCGGGCACCATGTTTACAATGTGCTTCTGGAAAATCTTTACAGGAAAAACGGCTGGGTGGAATTTTGCGTCTATCCTTTAAATAGCCCCCAATCGCTGATTGCAGAAGGAAGTGCAAATTACGGAATACAGGTCGTTCTTCCGGGTGAGTCGAGAATCAAATTTGAAAAAGAAATTCTGTTCCCGCTTGCCGGATTAGACCCCGGCAAAGCAGATGAGTATTACCGCATACTTTCTTTACTGGAAGAACTTGACTATGCCGGGAATGAAGCTGCAAGAAATTACCTGGACGGAGAATGGAATAAGGAGAAAGTAAAAAACTGGTTAGTTAAATATTCTCTCATGGCACCGGAAAGAGCAGAGCAGAGAATAAAATTTATCGAAAAGTACCGCAGTTACGTAATTAACTACAATCTCGGTCAGGATATAGTGAAAAATTATATTGAGAAAAACGGCGGAACGGAAGATAATCCGGATAAAAGATGGGAAATTTTTGAAACTCTTTTATCTAGGCCTCAAACAGCATCTGGTTTAGAGTAAATTTGGATACAGGATTAATCATTTAAGGTTTTTTTAATTCGGATTTTATAAATTCAAACTGTTCTTTCCCGATACTTACTTCTTTAAATATTTCCTCAATATCCTTCTTTGTAATCTTCTCAAAGTTCTTTTCCAAAGGGAGTATACAAATTCCTCCTAAATCTACTGCAGCCGGACTGAGTAAAATTCTCCCGTCTTCTCTAAAATAGTGGGAAGAACGATGTTTTTCCCTCAAAAAAACTAAAACTCTCCATCCGTACTCTTCTTCATAAAAAGAAAGTATGTTCAACAACGGTTCTTTATTCTTATCTGAAATTTTCAAATATGCTTTATAGAACAGATCAAAAACTTTTTCGGCAGCTTCTATCTCTGTAGCCTCAATTGCTATTATTTTTCTTAAGTTATCCCCGATCCCTGTTATTGTAAGAGAATTATTTCTCAATAGTATTTCCCCGTATTCGTTTTTTAGAGAATGAAATTCGTCATTAACAGGAAGAAAATTTTTACTGCCAATTTGAAAATGAAGATGATCTGGTGCAGAGGCTCCGCATTCCGGTCCATTATAAATAACAACATATTCGGAAAAGTCCCTTGAAACCGAAAGTATTTTTCCAAAACTTTCTCTAATTGATTGAGATATATGGTCTTTGTGCGGAATTGTAAAATGTTCGGGGAAAATAGGAAAAGGATTTACAAGAATTAAAAAATCCTCTCCGTATTTGATAGCTTTCTGTTCCTCATACAAATTATCAGGACAGAGAAAACATTTTCTCTCGCTAATAGATGTCTCGTCAACTTCAGCAGAAGTAGATTTAATCCTGCCGGGATTATGCTGAACTTTAATTTTAAAGCCGGAAAATTGAAAGGATTTTACTTCTGCAAAATTAAGAGCGCTGTAATTTTCTGTTAAGACAGTCCAGCTTCTCTTTTGTTCTTCAAGAAATAATTTTGCTGTACCCTGGAAATCTTTTACAGAAATGAGCTTGTCTAAAGCCGGGTGTTCAAATAAAATATTTTTCACTTATTAGTAAATCTTTTTCAGTTTTGCCCCTTTAAAGTAATGAAGCAATATTTCATCGAACTGGTAGCCGCGGGTAGCCATAACTGCAGCCCCTATCTGGCAGAGACCCACTCCGTGTCCCCACCCAGCGCCATGTATAAGAAACTTTTGCGGAATGCCTTCCTCGTCTCCTTCTTTATCGACAACAAAAGCGCTGCTGTAAAGATGTGTGGGAGAGAGCAGCCTTCTTATTTCCAGCTCTTTGCCTATTATCATTTCTTTCTTGGTACCAATGACTTTAAGCCTCACTAATCTTGCAGAGTCACCTCTTTCAACAGGTACCATATCAAGTATGTCTCCGAAATCTATTCCGGCTTTTGAATTTATTAATTCCGCAATCTGTTTTTGAGAATACTCGATCTTCCACCTGTAAAAGTCAGTTGTCTCCTGGTCGTAATCGACCAAGACCTGGGATAAAATTCTTTCATCATTAGTATTACAAAAAGAAGCGGGATTACTCAGAATCCATCTTTTTGCATTTGCCTCGGAAGAGAAATCCAGATTGTAATTTTCCGGATCAAATTTATAATCAATAACGGAAGATAGATAATCATGCTTAACCGGCTCCCACACATTCTCAAATGACTCAGTAATTCCGCCGCAGGATTTTGAGTAACGCGCATCGCATATCATACCGCCATACATCAGGACAATCCCTTTTGTTTGATCAACAGCGCTGTTTGAAGCCTCTGTTGAAATCTTTGAAATTCCCTGGTATCTCTGGCAGTGGTCGTCGGCACACACGTTAAAAAACATGTGGTCCCCCCTGTCCTGCCATTTTATTATTTCTGAGTCTGTTTGGTACTCATATTTGTTGTCATTCCCTTTTTCATTCAGGGATTTAAGTTTTTCAATTTGAGCCAACAGCCAGCTTCTCGAAACAATTGCATGTGCTTTCAGGAGCTGAAGCGAGCTTTTCGCACTCATCTCAGATGATATAACGCTTTTAAGATATTGCGCTACGGGAAGAATATTAATAACCCATATAACATCGCCATCTTTAAGGAGCTTAAGTGAACCGCAGAATCTTTGTGTTTCTTTTCTTTCCCAATGGAATTCTTTTCCTATAGGAACCTCTTTAATAAGAAAGGAATCAACTGTAAGATCGCCCGGTTCAAAAATAATTTCGTTCGATATTTCAATTTTATCTTTTGCATTTTTACAAATAATAGTATTCCCTTTTAGTTCCGCAGAAAATCTACCACTGAACTTTTGTTTGAAGCCCTGAATACTAAAATCACCATAGAGCTCAAAGCTTATCTGTTTGCCAGATAAAATGCCTACACTTACAACCGGTTCTTCGAGCAACATATTAAAAGTAATTTTTTATAAAAAAAATATTCCTGAAAATAATATACACAATAGCAATTTTATTTTACATTCTTAAGGACAGGATTGCTTTTGTGATATTAGGGGAAACTTTTTAATTTGCTATGGCTTTTAAAACAATCCACATAATGAAAATAGAAAGCTCTAAAATCGTAAATATTATCGGCTTTCCTATAGATCTCGGTGCCGATAGAAGAGGGGTAGATATGGGACCCTCCGCCCTTAGAATCGCGGGTCTCAGAGAAAAGCTTGAACGATTGGGTTACCGAATTGTCGACCAGGGCGATATATTCATCCAGATAATGGAGAAGCAAAAAGTAACCGATCCAAAACTTAAATACTTAAATGAAATATTAAAGACATCGAGAATCCTTGCAAATAGAGTTGAAAGAGTATTGGAAAAGGGACATTTTCCTCTTTGCCTCGGTGGTGACCATTCAATGGCATTAGGTTCTATTGCTGGAATTTCTTCGTATTGTAAAAAACACAGGCTTAAGCTCGGAGTAGTCTGGGTAGATGCACATACCGATATGAACACTGATGTAACTTCTCCTTCGGGGAATATTCACGGAATGCCTCTTGCTGCATCCCTGGGAATAGGAAATGACAAGCTCGTTAATTTTTACGGCTTTGCACCAAAATTAAAACCAGAGAACTGTGCTTTAATCGGGATAAGAAGCGTTGATACTCTTGAGAAGCTAAACATTAAAAGATTAAATCTTCCGGTTTATACAATGACAGATATTGATAGACTCGGAATTCACAGAATAATCGTAAAAATACTTAAACAATTCAAAGAGAAAGTTGATCACCTTCATGTAAGTTTTGATCTTGATTGTGTAGATCCGTCTGTTGCCCCTGGCGTTGGAACTCCCGTATCGGGAGGGCTTAGCTACAGAGAAGCCCATCTTTTGATGGAATCAATCGCCGAATGCGGATGTATGTCATCCCTCGAAATTACAGAAGTGAACCCCATTCTTGACGATAAAAATAAAAGTGCAATATTTGCCACCGACTTAATTTCATCGAGTATGGGACAAAGGATTCTATAAATTAACCAGGAAAAGAATTGCGGGCTAACCCCGGAAAGATAATTGTTGAATAATAACCACCCAATCTTATTGTACCTCCTCATTTTCCTTGCACTTTCGGTTGCTCTGAAATTGTTGGGAATAATTAATGTTGAAAGCACAGAGCTTTTAGGCTATGCTATGATATTCTATGGAATTAATCTTGTTTATACTTTTTTCGGAAAACATCGGCATGGAATTTTATTTACAGGCACTGCCCTGTTTTTAATTGGACTTCTTCTTTTCATTACAAACAATTTCGAATTTATTAATGAGCGAGCTATTATTTTTCCATCCATACTTCTTATAGTAGGAATCAGTTTTTTAATGCTTTTCTTCGATGATACTGCAAGGAAAAACTTCCTCCTGATTTCCGTCACATTAATTTTATCGGCAGTAACTGTTACGGTTCTTATCGGATCCATAACTGTAACTCTTTTTATTAATTCGATTACAAAAATAATAGTTAAATATTGGCCGGTAGCACTTATTACTATCGGGTTAATAATTATTCTTCACAGAGACAATAAGAAGAGCAGTTAGTCTATACTTCCTCTAAGATAGACTTTAGAACCGGGCTTTTTTGACCCCGCCGCTGTAGATTCAACTACGTAAAACTCTACGGGTCCCCTTGTAACTGCTGCCGGTATTGTAAAGGGATAATAGTCGGGTCTTGATGAAACCTTAAAAAGACCAAGAGAAACAAAGTCCCCATCAAAATTTCCCCAAAGCTGGTAAGCTTTTTCAGATGTTAATAAAGGGAGATTTAGTATATGAAGATAACCTCTTTTGTCGGCAAAACTAAAAACTATTTTTCCACTCCCAGCAACAGTAAGCCCGGTAGTTTTAAGATTTACAGTCTGCGGATCTTTCAATTCTCCAATACCCGGTATCTCAGGTCTGTTCAAATTTTCATTTACCAGAGTCTGCAAGCGTTTATTTAGAGTTTCGATCCGGTTTTCATAATAATCGGATCTATCCTTGTAGAAAAGATAGGCAATAACTGTTGCGACAATCAGTATAAGAACAAAAATAAATGTTATAATCCCGCTATAACTTCGTTTCCCATCAAAGCTTATATCCTTAGGGTAAAGATATTTTTTTTCTTCTATTGTTTCTTCCGTTGTTTTAAAAGGGATGACCGGCTCAAACGCTCTTTTTACATTTTCCCCTTCCGGGTTCCGGGACACTATCATTTCATCAAAGCTTTCAACCCTTTCATAATTCCCTGGTCCCCCTGTTTCATATCGGGTTTCACTCTCTTCGGGTTTTAATTCTTTAATGTCCGGACTACTTATTTGAAATGACGATTTGTCAGTTTCATCTTTCGATTTGTTTAACAACTCAACTATTCTATCCCTTAATTTAACAGGCGGTTCTTCCAGGTCGAGTATAACGGGAAGCAACGAAACAAGGTTCTGGTACTTTCCTAATAATTTCCAGGGAAATATTTCGGAAGATTTAAAAGTATTATAGACACTTATCATTTCGTCATCTTTAAGACAACCAAGTACATACGGGTAAATCATATCAACTATCTGGTTCTTAACAGAAAACGAGTAGCTGGTGCCGGTAAAATTTTCATTCAGCTTTACTAAAGAAATTTTTATCTTGGATTCCACTGTCTGCAAGGGAATCTTCAACCTATCTGCTATTTCATCCTGAGGAAGCCCTTCATAGAAAGCAAGATAAATTACATATTGCTGCGCATCGGTTAAGCTGTTAAGTGCTTTTTCAATTTTATCTTTATACTCAATCGCTTTATCCATATCAAGAGGTTCGCTCAAGTGGGAAAGTCTCGGAATAACAAGATTGTTCTCAATTTCGTTTCCACTTTTCCCATTACTAACCTGGTTTTTTTCTTTTCTTAAATTATAAACAGCCTTGTTTTTAGCGAGTGTTATTAACCATGGATAAATGTTTTTTGTTTCGAAATCAAAATAGTTTATCTTTTTACATATAGTTAGAAAGACATCCTCTAATACTTCTTCGGTCGCCTTTTTATCTTTAATTATTTTCTTAATAAAGGTATAAAGAAGTGACGCATACTTATCGTATAAATTTTCAACTGCGTTTGAATCGGATTCAAAAATTTTCTGCATTAATTCTAATTCTGAAACGGGGGAATTTAAACTCAAAATAATACCCAATGTTGTTTTATTGAAAACTATAATTAACAAAAACAAAAAGCAATCCGGTTTACTTATACATTTATATACATTCTCCCGTTTATGCTTACATCATTATTTATTATCTTTAGATACAACAAAATTTTAACTCAACCATTATGACATCGAGAGAAATCAGGCAGCAATTTTTAGATTTTTTTAAAAGCAAAAACCATAGAATTGTTCCAAGTTCTCCGGTCGTTCCTTTCGATGACCCAACACTTCTTTTTACAAATGCAGGAATGAACCAGTTCAAGGATGTTTTTCTTGGAACCGGAACACGAGAATATACGCGTGCTGCCGATACACAAAAATGTATCCGTGTAAGCGGTAAGCACAATGATCTTGAAGAGGTCGGGTATGATACTTACCACCATACTTTTTTCGAGATGCTTGGTAACTGGTCATTTGGAGATTATTATAAAGCCGAAGCTATTGAGTGGGGATGGGAACTTCTAACAAAAGTATGGAAGCTCCCTAAAGAAAGATTATGGGCTACTGTTTTCAGGACGGATAATGAAGCTTTTGAATTATGGAAAACAAAAACCGACATAAACCCAGAACACATTCTCCGTTTTGATGAGAAAGATAATTTTTGGGAAATGGGTGAAACAGGTCCATGCGGTCCCTGTTCTGAGATTCACATAAATCTTAGTGATGATTTTAATAATCCTAAATTTGTAAATGCCGGGGTTCCGGAATGTATGGAAATATGGAACCTTGTATTCATTCAATACAACAGGGATGAAAAAGGAAAGTTGCACGAGCTTCCGGCGAAGCATGTTGATACCGGCATGGGTTTCGAGAGAGTTTGTGCAATCTTACAAAAGAAAAACTCTAATTACGATACTGATGTTTTTACTCATTTGATTAATGGAATCGTAAAACTCTCAAATATAAAATATGCTGCAGAAGAAGACAAAATCCCGATGCGGGTAATTGCAGACCATGCAAGAGCATTAACATTTGCCATTGCCGATGGCGCAGTTCCCGGCAATGAAGGTCGTGGTTACGTTCTCAGAAGAATTTTACGAAGAGCAGCTAGATATGGAAGAAAGCTTAACCTGCATAAACCTTTTATTTACGAGCTTGTAGATGTTCTTGTAAAAACAATGGGTGATGTTTTCCCCGAGATTAAAGAGAAACAAGCGTTTGTTGAAAAAGTTATTAAAGCAGAAGAGGAAAGTTTTAATGCAACATTGGACAGAGGAATTGAGGAGTTTAATCAATCTGCAGCAACTTCTCTTGTTAATGCTATATCAAGAGATACTGTATTCACCCCATTCGCAACTTATAGGTTTGAACAACAAGATTGGGAAATAATAATTAATCAAATGAATGGTGTAACGATTGATAAAACAAATCTAAAAGAAATTGACAAAGAATTTCTTAACAAATATGTAAAGGGAAGTGTTATTATCCCTAAAGAGGATGTCTTTAAATTACATGATACTTACGGTTTCCCAGTTGATTTGACGAATGTTATGGCTCGTGAAAAAGGCTTTTTTATTGATGAAGATGGATTTAACAAATTGATGGAAGAGCAAAGGCAAAAAGGGAGAGAAGCCGCAAAAGATAAATTCACTTCCGTTAATATTGTCTTAAATGATCTCTCGTCATTTGAAATTTCCGATTCTGCAAGGACGGAATTTACCGGCTACGAAGAATTAAAATCTGAAGCTAAAATTATCGGTTATAAAAGAGAAAACCTGCCTGACGGCAAGGCAGGTGGAAATGATCTTGTTATCCTTAATAAAACTCCATTTTATGTTGAAGCAGGCGGACAGATTGATGACCTAGGTTATTTAATCCTGGAAACAACTCCTTTAAATGTAGTCGATGTAACAAAGGTTGATAATAAAACTGTGCACGTACTCGAAAACGAAAAGAATAAACCTCTCGCTGCAGGCAAAAAAGTTCTTGCACAGGTTGATGAAAAGCGAAGATGGGATATAATGAGAAATCATACCGCCACACATTTTCTTCATGCAGCTTTAAGAAATATACTCGGAACTCATGTTCACCAGGCTGGTTCTTATGTTGGTCCCGACAGGCTTCGTTTCGACTTTACTCACTTCTCTAAAGTGGAAGAGACCCAGCTTAAAGAGATCGAATCGCTTGTCAATGAAGAACTAAGAAAAAATTATGAGTTGCAGCATCATCGTAATATCCCCTTTGATGAAGCAAAAAAAATGGGCGCGCTTATGTTTTTTGGTGACAAGTATGGTGACAAAGTTAATGTCGTGCAGTTCGGAGAATTTACAAAAGAATTCTGTGGTGGAACACACGTAAAAAATTCTTCTCAAATAGGTTTGTTAAAAATTATAAGTGAATCTTCTACAGCAAGCGGAGTGCGAAGAATTGAAGCTGTAACAGGATCGGGAGTCGAAAGATTTATAGAATCGCAGTTTGAACATTTACGTTCCTCAGATGAAAAAATTGCAGAACTTCTTGATGAAAAAAAGAAACTCGAAAAGGCGCTTTCCGGGTGGAAGCTCGAAGAAAAGAAAGAGCAAATTTCAACTGTTCTTAAAAATCCTAAAGAAGTAAACGGAATTAAAATTTATAAGGCTCAAGTCTCAGCAGAAAACAATGATGAGATTAAATCGCTCGGCGATGAATTGAGAGAAAAAACCAAGGGTTCAGTTGGAGTTTTATTTTCAGTACTTGATAATAAAGTGGTAATCGTTTGCGTTGTAACAGATGATCTTATAAAAGAAAGAAAATTAAGTGCCGGAAAGATAGTTGGGGAACTTGCAAAACTTGTAGACGGCGGCGGCGGCGGAAGACCGCATCTTGCAACTGCCGGGGGTAAAGATGTATCAAAAATTCCTTTAGCTCTAAGTGAAGTTGAAAAAGTAGTTTCAAAATTTTTGTAAATATCGTGTCATTCCGAACCTGCCTGTCGGCAGACAGGCTTGTTTCGGATCTTCTTAAATCAGTAGAAGCTGAAACAAGTTCAGCTTGATTAAATGGGTCAAATGTCTAAAACTCGTATAAAATATATTTGTTCAAACTGCGGTTATGAATCGCTCCGGTGGTTGGGCAAATGCCCTGAGTGCGATAGCTGGAATACTTTTACTGAAGAAATTATAGAAACCAATAAAAGAAAACCAACTGCATATAAAGGGATACTAAATATTAAAAAGATAGATGAGATTGAAGGAGTAGAAAAAAACAGGATAACCACGGGGATAGGAGAATTGGACAGGGTTTTGGGCGGCGGTTTTATTCCCGGTTCGGTTATTCTTTTAGGTGGCGACCCGGGAATCGGTAAGTCTACACTGGCGATGCAAGCAGCATCCAGAATTAATGATAAGGTTCTTTATGTTACCGGGGAAGAATCAACCGCACAAATTAAATCAAGAGCTGAAAGACTTAAAATAAAATCCGATAACTTTTTCGTCCTTTCGGAAACGGATTTAAATATTATCATCGCTTCCATTAATTCCCTGGCACCATCGTTAGTAATTATTGACTCCATTCAAACTATGTACAGAAGTGATCTCGATAATTCCCCCGGTACGATAACACAAATAAGAGAGTGTACTTCCCAATTAATGGAAATGGCGAAGAGGAACCAGGTCTCGGTTCTTATTGTCGGGCATGTAACTAAAGAAGGATTTATTGCAGGACCAAAAGTTCTCGAACACATGGTAGATACTGTAATTCAGTTTGAAGGAGAAGCTCATCATTCATTCAGAATTTTAAGAGCAGAAAAAAACCGGTTTGGAAGTACTAACGAAATTGGAATCTTTGAAATGCATGAAGAGGGACTGACCGAAGTAAAAAATCCGAGCGAACTATTTTTAAGCGAAAGAGAGAAAGATATTTCCGGTTCTGCTATAACGGCAAGCATTGAAGGGACGAGACCAATCCTCCTCGAAGTACAGGCGCTCGTTACTCCATCGAGCTTTGGTAATCCTCAAAGAGTTGCTACCGGATTTGATTACAGAAGGCTTTCTATTCTACTAGCCGTTCTCGAAAAAAGGAGCGGGCTCAGGCTTTCTGCAAGCAATGTATTTCTTAACATGGCTGGCGGTGTAAAAATAACCGAACCGGCAGTTGACCTTGCTGTATGCTGCAGCATTGCATCAAGCTTAACTGATAAGGTTGTTGCCGGTAAAACAGTTTTAATCGGAGAAGTGGGGCTGGGGGGCGAGGTAAGAAGCGTGGGTCACATCGAAAAAAGAATACAGGAAGCACAAAAATTAGGTTTCGAAAAGATTATAATACCGCAAAACAATATGAAGAGCCTGAAGATTAATTCATCAATGAAGATACTGGGCGTTGAAAGCTTGACAGAAGCAATAAATAATGCGATTAAATAAGAAGAGCCTGCTTATCAAAATAGATAATTTTTCTTTTGTTTTTTTAATTAATAATACTATTTTATTTAGGCGGTTTTAGTGACCGCTTTTATTTTTTGTGTAATTATTCGTTAGAGGTAAGTAAGTGAGTACCAAATTGTTCGTCGGGAGTCTCCCCTGGGCAGTTAATGATGAAGCCCTGAAATCAGCTTTTGAAGCTCATGGCAAAGTTGTTTCTGCTAAAGTTATTACCGATCGTGAGACCGGTAAATCAAGAGGATTCGGTTTTGTTGAAATGGAAAATGAAACCGATGCCAATAATGCAATTCAGGCACTTAACGGTTCCGAATTAAGCGGCCGTAACATTATTGTTAGCGAGGCAAAACCAAAGAAATAATTAAATATTTGGCCCTTCTTCAATCCTTTTGAGCGCTCGTTTGAGCGCTTTTGTTTTTTAAAATACTTCGGCTCTTCAATATCAATTAACAATGAAAGAATTAATGCTTACTCTAAAGTTGTTAACATCTTTATGATTTAATTTCCATGCAAACTCGATGGTAAGAGGAAGCAAAGCATGCCCAATTCCGAAACCAATTTCGTAAAAAGGATTTTTAAAGGTTTGCAGTGAATAATTTAAAATCGTTTTACTCTTATTACTTATATCTGTATAGGCTATATTAAAAAAGGAATCGAGAATAATATCCCAATCCTTTAGCCCGGGCACCTGGAGCCATCTGAATAATTCATTACCGAAAAAATGTTCAATCATTATTGTTACAATCCTGTCGCCGAGTATTTCGTTATACTTTAATGTTCTGAATGTATAGCTACCCGAAACGGCGTCGATATTGCCGGGCAATGAATGAAACATCTGGAATGGGAGTGTGCCATTATTATAAATAAGATTTGTTTTAATATTTAAGATACAGTTCCTGAAAGTTCTTAGCCTGGTTTCGCTTCTT
>Ga0154475_1104_pt3 | contig 17889 bp, 14 predicted proteins | sample RifGroC2_FD_115954 | JGI IMG/M metagenome (GOLD analysis project Ga0154475, IMG submission 115954) | Ignavibacteria bacterium GWC2_36_12 | reverse complement strand
TAAATATATGACACCTGTTATTCTTTTAACCGATGGATATATTGCAAACGGATCGGAGCCGTGGAAAATTCCTCATGCAAATGAACTGCCTGATATTCCTGTAAAATTCAGAACCGATCCGGAAGGATTCTTTCCTTATTTAAGAGATGAGAATCTTTCGCGTCCCTGGGTAAGACCCGGTACAGAAGGACTTGAACACAGAATCGGCGGACTCGAGAAAGCGAACATAACCGGTGCAGTTAGTTATGATCCTGATAATCATGATGAAATGATCAAACTGCGGGCACAGAAAGTAAAAAATATTGCTAAAGATATTCCCGATCTCGAAGTATCGGGTGAACAGGAAGGCGATCTTCTTGTTCTCGGATGGGGCGGTACGTTCGGTGCTATAACTGAAGCTGTGATGAATTTACGCAAGTCCGGTTATAAAGTTTCTCAGGCACACTTAAAATATATTAATCCTCTTCCTAAGAATACCGAGGATGTTCTGAAAAAATTCAGGAAAGTTCTTATTCCTGAAATTAACTTAGGACAATTAAGCAAATTGATAAAGAGTGAATTTACAATTCCTGTAATTCAATTTAATATTGTAAGAGGTTTACCTTTCAGAAGTTCAGACATAGAAGCGAAGATGATTGATTTACTCGGAGGCGGTAATGGCAGATAATAAAGTTCAAGAGCAAGTTCAAGTGAAATATACTTCAAAAGATTTTGCAACAAAGCAGGATGTAAGATGGTGTCCGGGTTGCGGCGATTATTCAATCCTTGCACAGGTTCATCGTACTTTTCCTGATTTAATAGGAATTAAAAAAGAAGATATCGTGTGGGTTTCGGGTATCGGATGTTCTTCACGTTTTCCTTATTATATGAACACCTATGGAATCCACGGAATTCACGGAAGAGCTCCCGCGATTGCAACGGGAGTTAAAGTTGCAAGACCAGATCTTTCTGTTTGGGTAGCAACAGGTGACGGCGATCTTTTAAGTATCGGTGGCAATCATTTTATTCATGCGTGCCGAAAAAATATTGATCTTAAAATCCTTCTTTTTAATAACAGGATTTACGGGTTAACAAAAGGACAATACTCTCCGACATCTGAACAAGGTAAACAAACAAAAACAACTCCGTACGGAAGCGTTGATTATCCTTTTAATCCAATCTCGCTTGCTCTTGGTGCGGATGCGACTTTTGTTGCAAGAGCAGTAGATAGAGATGCAAAACATCTCCAATCGATGTTGAAAAGAGCAGCCGAGCATAAAGGAACAGCTTTCATAGAAATCTTCCAGAACTGTGTGATTTTTAACGACGGCGCTTTTGATGATATCACTGATAAAAAAGTAAAGGATGAAAAACTTTTATTCCTCGAACATAACAAGCCGATGATATTCGGAGCTAATAAGGATAAGGGAATAAAATTAGACGGATTGAAACCTGTTGTTATCGATTTATCGGAAGGAAAGCATACGATAGATGAAGTGCTTGTGCACGATGAGCATGATGATAATCCTGCAAGAGCAGGAATACTTATAAATATTGATAAGCAACAGGACTTGCCAACACCGATTGGTGTTTTCAAGCAGATATTAAAACCGACTTATGATGAAGGAGTTGAGAACCAGGTAAAACAGGTAACTGAGAAAAAGGGAATAGGGGATTTGGAGAAAGTTTTGTTTAGTGGAAATACCTGGAGTGTAAACTGAATAATAGGCATTCCGAATCTGCCTCAGATTTACTTTGGAATTATAAGCTTAACCTTGTTGTAGAGACGCCTTATAGGCGTCTTTTTTTATTTGATTAGCTATAATACTTTCCTAATTTGATATTCCCGGGAGAAAAATTTTTTAGGGATAAAATCTATTTGAAAATATTCATTATCATATTCTTATCGTCTCTATCTTTTTGCTATTCACAGGAATTAAAAGTTACAGGTTTCATCCGTGATGCAAACAGCAGGGAGGCTCTTCTTTACGCTAATATTTCCATAAAAGATGACACAAAAGGTGTTAGCTCTGATACCGAAGGAGAATATGAATTAACACTCCCGGCAGGTGATTATGAATTACTTGTAAGCTATATAGGCTACAAAACTGAAACAATACCGCTTGAACTGACAGATAAAGATATTCAGCTTAATATTAATCTCATCCCGATAGGAGTAATTCTCCAGGAGGTCTCTGTTTATGCCGCAAGAGAAAATGATAATGTAATAATAAGCAGCGTTTCACTTCAGAGTAAAGAGATGGAAGAAATATCGAGTGTCTTTCCGGATGTTTTCCGCTCAATCCAGTCGCTGCCGGGAATTGCGGTTAACAATGAGTTCAGTGCTAAATTTAATGTACGCGGTGGAAATTATGACGAAAACCTTGTTCTTGTGAACAGCTCTCAGGTTTATGAGCCGTTTCATATTAAAGAGGCTGACAATGCAAGTGTAGGAATTTTTAACATGGATTTGATGAAAAAAGTAAATCTTATTACCGGCGGTTTTAGTGCCCGGTACGGAGACCGCTTAAGTTCCGTTCTAAACATAGAATACAGGGAAGGAAATAAAGAGAGGCAAACAGGCTCAGCTACTCTCAGCTTAATTCATCTTGATGCCGTTCTTGAAGGTCCTTTAGCTCCCCGTGCAAATTATATTTTGGGTATTCGTAAAAGCTATTTTGAATATGTGTTGGCTCTGCTTGATTTTGATGAGGATACAAGACCATCTTTTTATGATGTTCAGGGAGTTATTACTTATGATCTGACGGATGCCGATAAATTACAATTAAAATTCATTCATGCCGGAGACGATTATGTTTATGAACCTGAAGACAGGATAAACGGACCTTTATATTACAATGGTACCTTCGCAAATGAGCAATCTGATATTTATGAAAACCAAATAAGGCGTAATAAAGAAGATGCTAATTATTATAGTAATCTTTTTGATTTGAAAAATACAGTTTTCCTTTCCGGGAATGCCTTACTAAATACATCCGTTTCATATTATCAGCAAATTGACAGGGAAAATGAATTAGAGACTTCCGATTATAATTTTAATGCTACAAACAGCAATTATTATTTTTACCAATCGTTTTACAGAAGGGATTATAATAAAGATCTTGAAATAAAAACGTGGGAAGGCAAAACCTCGCTCGATTATAAGCTGAGTCCTTTTTACGATATAAAAACCGGTATCAGCTACCTCAACGTAAAATACGAAGATAATTTAGTTGCTAAAGATTTAATAAATATCTATCAGAACATTGATGAGTTCCCCGATACAATTTCTCTTACTCTCAATGAGTTTATTGAGCAAGAAAAGACTGTTGCTTCATCTTACAAACTTAGCGGCTATCTTGAAAACATTTTGCAGATAAATGAAAACACGATAATCAATGCCGGCGGGCGAATTGACTATTTCGATTTTAATAAAGATTTAACTCTTAGCCCCCGGATAAGCGCTTCTTACAGGTTTGATAATGGATTAAATTTAAGAGTAGCGTGGGGACATTATTATCAGTCTCCGATTTACAGGCAGTTAGCTTACTCGACTCCTTCCGATACAAATACTCAATCACAAAAAGCTGAGCATTATATATTAAGCCTGGAAAAGAATTTTTCATTAAATCAACAGGATAATTTTACTATAAAGGTGGAAGGATATTATAAAAAATATTCAGACTTAATTTCGTCGGAGAGAGGAGGTTACGGAAATATTACTTACTCCAGAATGAATGATGCTGAAGGATATGCAAAAGGTATCGACATTTATGCGTCTTTAAAGCTTGGAGCTTACTATGGATGGATAAGTTACGGTTTGTTATATGCAAAAGAAGATCTTCTTAATGATACTAAGGGTGAATTTCCCAGGTACACTGACCAGAGACATACATTATCTTTTATCAATGATTTTGATCTCGGTAAAAAATGGAGTATTAGTTTACGTTTCACTTACGGAAGCGGATTTGCTTATACTCCCTTTTATACAAGATATAATGATGACAGCAGGAGCTATGAGTGGGTTAAAGGGGAAAGAAATTCTGAATATTTACCCGAATATAAAAGAATAGATATACGAATTGGAAAAGAGTTTACGTTGTTCGATTTACCTTCATTCTTGTTTCTTGATGTTAACAATTTATTGGATTTCAAAAATGTTAACGGCTATAAATATTGGATTGATAATAGCGGCAATCCTTATCGTGAAGCGATAGAACTCTGGCCAATAATCCCTTCATTAGGATTAACCGTTAAATTTTAAGTATTCGATACTCTTAATGGGCTAAGAATGACAAATTTTAATTTGCTTTAATAAAAAAATAGCAGGAATTTTGTGAGAGATAATAATTCTCTAAAGAGCTAAGGGGAGAAACTTTATTTTGAAAAATATCATTTCCAATATTTCCATTATAATTTATATCCTTATAATCTTTGCAGGTTGTGGTGATAATTCTAAATCGATACATAAAATTACACTTCAAGTCATAGTTAAAAATCCATCAGAAAATCAGAAAGTCTTTATTGCCGGTAATCAGCCGGAATTAGGAAACTGGAAGCCGGATGAAATTCAATTAGAAAAAATAAATGACAGTTTATTTTCCAAAACTTTTTCTTTCAAACAGGACACCGACCTGGAATTTAAAATAACTGCCGGGCATTGGTGGCTCGAGGCTTTGGACAGTGATGAACAACTTTTTCAAAATTTTGAACATGATGTTAAAAACGATACGACCATCTTCATAGTTATTAATGGCTGGAAAAACACTTTTGTAAATGGGAGGGTTGTATTAAATCAAAAGCGGTTTCGCTCCAGCAGAACAATTATGGTAATTGATAATTTCTGGAAATATCATCCGGGGGATAATAAGGATTGGGCAAAAGAAGATTTTGATGACAATAATTGGAAGGTTGTTGAATCATATACTATGGGGATAGTGGATTCATCACACGAAAATAAAAATGTAGGCTGGTACCGGTTTCATTTTATTGCGGATACTTCTTTGTGGAATAAATCTCTTGCATTACTTATCGGTCAGCTCGGTGCTTCACAAATTTATTACAATGGAAAACTCCTTTATTCATTTGGTGAGATTGGAAATTCTAAAGAATCTTTTAAACCATCACAAGTACGGGTTTGGAAAGAATTAAAAATTGATCCCGAATCCGAACAAGTAATTGCTGTGAGATATGCCAATTATAATTGGAAAGAGCAGCAAAATCTTAGATTTTCTCCGGGTTTTGTTCTTTACTTAAAAGATATTAATTCGATATTTAAACAAGTTAGTGAGAATGTTCGGGACGCTTCTTATCACCAGATGGTATTTACACTTATCCCGTTAATACTTTTCTTTCTGCATATTTTTATTTTCAGCTTCAATACAAAGCAAAAAGAAAATTTATTTTATGCACTTTGCCTTCTGGGATTTGCGGGGGTTACCTACTTTAGTTTTGAGAGATTTATTGCGACAGATCCAAACGTTATTATTCTTCATTATCAATTAAACGGTATATCTGTTCCTATAACAATGTTTTTTGGATTGATGACTTTCTTTGCTTTGATTTATTATAAAATTCCCTGGCGATCGAAGATATATTTCCTGCTTTTCATATTTATTTCAATAATAAATTTTTTATTGAGAAGTGAAGCATCATTAATAAATTATATTTTCTTCGGTATTATACTGGTTGATATCATTACTTCCTCATTCTGGAAGAACGGTAAAAAAAATTTAAAGGGAGGATGGATTGTTCTTACTGGTTTTATGATAATGGCTGTTTTTATAATTCTTCAGATTTTGCTGGACTTCTCATTAATACCTCCTTTGTCGGACTATAACCAGGTTTTTGTTTATGGTATGATTGGATTTGCAGTTTCAATGTCTTTATTTCTTTCATATAACTTTTCTCAGATAAATAAAGATCTTGAAACTCAGCTTGTTAAAGTAAAGGAACTTTCAGAAAGAACTCTTGAGCAGGAAAGAAGAGCCATTAAGCTTGAGCTTGAAAGGCGAATAATTGAAGCAGAGAATGAGAGAAAAACACAAGAGCTTGAAGAAGCGCGCAAACTTCAGTTATCAATTTTACCGCAATGTTTTCCGGATATATCACATCTTGAAATTTCTGCAGATATGAGAACAGCAGCAGAAGTTGGAGGTGATTATTATGATTATCACCTGTCGAGCGACGGGACAATTACACTTGTTATCGGCGATGCAACCGGGCATGGAATTAAAGCAGGTATAATGGTAACACTTATAAAAAGTCTTTTTGATGCAATGGCTCATACTTATTTCATTCCCGATTTTTTCAACCATTGCACTAGGACGATCAAAAAAATGAATCTTGGAAATCTTTATATGGGAATGACAGTTCTGAAAATAAGGGAATATAAAATTACAGCCTCTGCTGCAGGAATGCCGCCGTTTTTAATTTTCAGGCGAAATACAAGTTCAATAGAGGAAGTAGTGTTGAAGGGTATGCCGTTAGGTGCATTTTTCGATTTCCAGTATCAGCAGAAAATCTTGAAAGTCTCTCCCGGAGATGTAATTCTACTTTTAACTGATGGTTTTGTTGAACTCTTTAATGCAAACAGAGAAATGATAGATTATGATTCAGTGAAAAATATTTTTTTAGATTCAGCCCGGAATAACAATGGCAATATCATTAAAGATTTATTAAATGCTGCCGATCGATGGCTTAATGGTTATCAGCAAACGGATGATATAACTTTTCTTGTTATTAAAATAAAATAAGGAAAGTGTTTAATAATCTATTAAAATTTGTTAGTAATCACGGAAAACAGGTTTTCCCTTAACAATAATTTAATTTGCTTTAATAATAAAATACAGTGAATTTTACCTTATATATTTAAATTTTTCTCAAGGGGAGAAAATGTTTTTGAGTTGTGTCATTTCAAATTTTTCCGCAATTGTTTTTACTTGCTTGTTATTTTGGATTGCAACAATAATTCTAACTCAACTACCCACAACTTCAAACCCATATAAAATACAAACTAATCAATAAAACCGAAAGGAGTTAAAATGTTTAATACAAAACGATTTATCATTGCGACTTTGATGGGTTTTGTTACAGGCTTTATTTGCCTGGCTCTTGCATCAAGTAGCCCCGGTGAACTTCCCGGTCCGGTTGGATATCAGATAGTTTTAAGTCGTGCTATTGCAGGGTTTGCAATCGGCATTAGTGTTTTTAAGATGGGGCATTGGTTAATTCACGGTGGAGTCATTGGCTTGCTCTTTAGCCTGCCTCTTGCATTTAGCGGACTAATGGCACCCGATAGTCCTGAGTTTTCTGCAACAGCAATGTTTATTATGACGATTGTTCTCGGTTTAATCTATGGAATTTTAATTGAGTTTGTTGCTACTATCCTCTTCAAAGCAAAAATGTCGGTCGCGGTAAAGATTAGTTAGAATTCTGAAACATAAAACGAGAAATGAATTTATAAGCAGTATGAAAAAATTTCTGTACATTCCGTTCTTTTTAATGACTTTGTTTATTAATACTAATGCACAAACTGGAATATTAAACGGCAAAGTAGCAGATGTTTCTAACAGCGAGCCTTTGATTGGTGTAAATATTATTGTAGTCGAGCTTGAAAATACCGGCGCTGCAACTGATATAAACGGCTACTTTGAATTAAAACTTCCTGTTGGAAGCTATTCATTAAAAGCGAGTTTAATCGGTTACACAACTGTTGTTAAAACCGATGTCATCGTCAAATCGGGCACAGATGAAACAATTAACATACAGCTTTCGTCCACAACACTTGAGCTTGAACAAGTTACAGTTACAGGGGATTATTTTGACAAAGCCATAACAGAAAATAACCTCAGCACGGTAATTCTCGGTGCGGAGGAAGTACGGCGTTCGCCGGGTTCAGCACAGGATTTCCAGAGGATTTTACAGGCAATGGCTGGTGTTGCCTTTTCAACTGATCAAACCAACGAATTGCTTGTAAGGGGCGGTTCTCCAAATGAAAATCTTACGGTGTTCGATAATATGGAAATCCATTCCACCAATCATTATCCGAACGAAATGAATTCAGGTGGACCAATTAATATGATAAATGTTGATTTGATTGAAGATATTCATTTCTCGACCGGTGGGTTTATTTCCAAGTATGGGGACAAATTATCTTCCGTTCTTGTTGTAAATACAAGGGAAGGAACGCGTCACCGGAACCTTGCCGTAAATGTTAATCTTTCTATGGCTGGATATGGTGCAATACTGGAAGGGAAAATAAATGAGGGACAAGGTTCATGGATTTTATCTGCAAGAAAAAGTTTTATTAATCTTATTGCCGGGAGTTTCGGTTTAACCTCGATTCCTTATTACTATGATCTTCAATTCAAAACTGCCTACGATCTTTCGACAAAGCAAAAGCTATCCTTGTCCGGTATTTACGGCAACGATAAAATAGACGTGGAAGGAGAAACCGGGCATACAAATATTAATTTTGCCAACTCAAAAGATTCAGTCGAAATAGAAAATGTTCTTGTAAGGCAGCATCAGCATGCAATTGGTTTGTCGTTAAAAAGTTTGTGGTCAAATAATTTTTATTCTCTCACAACTCTTTTTACAAACAGTTATTTTGCAAACGTCGATGTAAGGTTGGATTACACAGAAAGATCTTATAACAGTGCCGGTGAAGTGAGCGATACAAAGTTCCTTCACAGGAGAAGAGTTTTTAAAGTAGATGGCGACGACGGTGTAACAGCAATTAAGACAGAATCAGTGTGGAATGTAAATGATTGGAATGAAATAAATTTTGGCGGTTCATATAAGACAGGAAATTTTAATCAAAAGATTTATGTTGATGCGGATACTGCCCGATACGACATAAACGGGGATGGAGCTTTCGATGCAACTATTTCACAGCCGCAATCAGAATTTGCTGTTGATTATAAGTTATTTGATCATTTTAAATACTACGGTTTTGTAAACGATAAAATAAAATTATTTGATGAGAGATTCTTAATTAATGCAGGGCTCCGTTACGATTATTTTTCTTATAGTGATAAAGGAAATTTGAGTCCCCGCTTTTCCATGTCATACTATCTTCAGCCAAATATAACTAGTTTTAATTTTTCCTACGGAGAGTTCTACCAGAACTTATCTTATCCTGAATATGGCGACAGGTACAATACTGAAATAAACAGGTATCTTGAAAATTCTCATGCCAGGCATTTCGTTTTTGGGGTTGAACACGTAATTACTGATGGGTTGAAGCTGAATCTTGAAGGATATTTGAAGAAGTACAATGATATTCCGGTCGATGAAACTTTTATACACTTCAACGACAGAACATTCCGATCCGACAAAAAGCTTAGTGTAGGTAAACAAACAACCTACGGAATTGATTTATTAGTTCAGCAAAAATTTGTAAAAAATATTTACGGTACATTAGCTTTCTCAAGAATGTGGAATAAATTTGATGATCCTCGTATCGGTTATGAAGGAAATACTTTTCCATCCGAGTATGATTTCCCTTATGTCTTAACTCTTATTGTTGGAAAAAGATTTAAGGGTTTAAGAAGCGAAATGGATGAGTTGCCGATCTATCTGAGAATTCCCACATACATTTTACCTTTCTCAGATGATATGGAAATAAGTGTAAGATGGCGTTATGCAAGCGGCAAACCTTACACTCCCCGTGAATATGCTACTTATGAACAGCACAGAGAAGGTGCTGTAAAATGGAGCGCTGGCTGGTGGGTCGAGACTGATAAAGTAAATGGCGCAAGATATCCCGATTACCACAGGCTCGATCTCGCTTTTAACAGTAGGTATAATTTTAGTTCGTGGACATTATCTGTCTTTCTTTCTTTACAAAATATTTATAACAGGAAAAACATTGCTTTCTACGAGTACATTTCAGATGGAACGACTGAAAATGTTTACCAGTTTTCTTTTCTGCCTGTAGCTGGAATAGAGATTTTGTTTTGAAATTATTTTACAATTGTGAACTGTTCCCGAAAGGAAATATTTTGTACCGAACTTTTAACTCTTAAAATGGAAATTTAACCGTTGAAATAATTTTTACGTTAAATAAGTGAAAGTTAGCTTAAGTTAGTCATTGTAAAATAAGGGGATTTGATATTTAGCAGGGGAAGTGCTAAAAGTTTCTCCCGGTAAAATCTAATCCCGGCTTTTTATTAAGAATGATTTTAAAGGGAAAGAAATGAAAACCTTTTTATTAGCAGCTGTATTATCAATAATCTCTTGCTATCAATTATTTGCGCAAGAAGAAACATTAATTGGCAACGGCGAAGTTACACACGGTGGTTTCGGAGGACCCGTTGTAAAGTACACACAAATTAAAGGTGAACCTGCTCTTTTAGTGGGGGGACGTGGCGGATGGATTATAAATCATTCTTTTATTATTGGTGGTGGTGGTTACGGATTAGTAAATGATATTCGGCCTAATATAATAATACCGGGGAATCGCGAATACCCTTTTATAAATTTTGGTTACGGTGGTGTTGAGCTTGAATATATAATTCAATCGGATAGATTATTACACTTTTCTATTTATACACTTATAGGCGGAGGGACAGTTTCATATAGAGGTGAATTTTGGGAGGATGATGGCGATGATTGGGATTCTCCAAGTGATGCATTCTTTGTCTTTGAACCTTCAGCCAATGTAGAACTCAATATTATAAGTTTCTTCAGAATTAACGCGGGAGTAAGCTATAGGTTTATTTCAGGTGTGGACTTTGACGATTTGAAGAATAATGATCTGGCAGGACCTTCAGCAATATTAACTTTAAAATTTGGGAAATTCTAATGGCATCAAGAATTTTTCGTTTTATAATTTTATCCATAACAACTTTTTCTTTTATGATACTTCATATAGGTTGTGGTGGAAGTTCGTTTGTTTTCCCAGAATCCGGGGAAAATCCATCAGCCGGTTCCTATGTTTCCCAAACAGGTATATTCAAAACTTATTCACGGGAATACTCTGCTGATTTTGGCACTATATCGGTTCCTGAAAACAGGCAGGATAGTACATCGCGTCTTATTCATCTTCCTGTGATCCGTATTCATTCCAGTTCAGAAAAACCTGTGGAACCTATTTTTTATTTGTCTGGTGGTCCCGGAACAAGTAACATGAAACGGATACCACCCGATACTCTTCTTGCAGATCACGATTTTGTTATGATTGGTTACCGCGGCGTGGACGGTTCTGTGGTGCTTAATTGTCCTGAAGTTGAAGAAGCAATGAAGAGTAACGATAATCTGTTGAGCGAATCTTCACTCAAAAAAATTGCAGATGCGTGGAATACATCCGCTCGTAGATTTCAGAAGGCAGGTATTGATCTTAACGGTTACACTATGCAGGAAGTAATTGAAGACATGGAAACAGTTCGTAAAGCAATTGGTTATCAACGTATTAACTTATTGAGTGAGAGTTATGGAACGCGTGTAGCATATTTTTATGGAGTAGTTCATCCCTTAAGCATTCATCGCTCTGCAATGATAAGTGTGAATCCGCCGGGGCATTTTGTCTGGGAACCTGAAACTACCGATAGTCTGTTGAACTACTACGACTGGCTTTGGTCCAAAGATTCAGTTATGTCTTCAAAGACACCACATATTGCAGAAACAATGCGCAGCGTTTTGCACAATATGCCGGGCAAGTGGCTTTGCTTTTCTATAAATCCTGGAAAAGTAAAAGCAGTAACTTTCGCTCTTCTGTTTCACCGTAACACTGCGGCAATGGTGTTCGATACTTATATCGCAGCTGAACAGGGCGACCCGAGCGGTCTTGCATTGATGTCGCTTGCGTTCGATTACACATTTCCTTCGATGATGACATGGGGTGATCTCGCCTCGAAAGGGTTCAGTGCTGACTTTGACAGCACCCGCAATTATTTAAACGATATGATGCCGCCGGATTGCATACTTGGTTCACCTTTGAGCAAATTGCTTTGGGGTCCGCCTCATTATTCACGATGGCCGGTTCAGCAGCTTCCGGCTCAATACCGTATTCTGCAGCGTTCTGATGTTCAGACACTTCTTCTGAGCGGGAATGTTGACGTATCAACTCCGTCGGAATTTGCGACGAACGAATTGCTTCCACATCTGCCGAATGGCAGGCAGGTGATACTTAAGGAATGCGGTCACGTTGGTGATGTATGGGGTGTTCACCGGGATGCGACTCAGAAAATGGTGGCGAGTTTTTATGCAACAGGAATTCCTGATACATCTGCGAATAAATATGTGCCGATGAATTTTGAAGTTGGCTGGGGATTTCCAGGCATTGCAAAAACCGCTCTGGGAGTAGTTACTTTTTTAGTGGCAATTATTTTAACGGGTATTCTCTTTTGGATATTATAAAAAACAAAAATATTCAGATAATAAATGGAACAGATATGAAAATTCAAATTATCAAAAAAGCAACGTTATTCATTTTATCACTTATAATTTTTTATGGATGTGATAAATCTAACATAAATGATGACGATACTATTCATGGTTCAGGCAAAATAGTATCACAAACAAGAGATGTTGAAGAATGTTCCGGTTTAACTATAAAAAATATTGGTAATGTTTATTTAACTCAGGATGCTGCACAGTCAATCCTTATAGAGGCTGATGATAACATTATAGATGATGTAATAACCCGTAAAGAGAATGGCGAGCTGGTAGTAGGTTTGGAAGATGGAAGTTATTCCAACATTACACTTAAAATTTATGTTTCGCTTAAAACAATCGAGAGTTTGTCAATTCAGGGCGCCGGAAATATATATGGTCAAAACTCATTTGAATGCGACAGCCTGGATTGTGTAATTAATGGTGCGGGCAATATTAACGTACAAGGTAATGGTAACTATCAGAACTGCTTCATTAATGGGGCAGGAAATATTAATGCAGAAAATTTTATTGTGGAGAAGTGCAAAGTGTTTGTAAACGGAGCCGGAACCTGTACCGTTAATGTGACTGAAGATCTCGATGCTTCCGTAAACGGTGCGGGAACAATTTTTTATTATGGTAATCCGTCAAATGTAAGAACTTCAATCACCGGTGTCGGACAGATAACGAGTAAATAATTGATAAAATTCAATTGAATGAGAAATCATCTTACAATGATTAATAAACTTCTCCATTATTTAATAAGTAAGGGAATATAATGTTAGTAATTCTTTTAATAATTCTTTCAGCCCAGTTATATGCTCAGGAAATTTTATCCTACGATCTTGATGTAAAAATCGATGTGAATAAAAAATGCGTTGATGTTGAAGGCTCGGTGGACGTTGACTTCAATGGTAAAGACAGCATCAACTTAGTATTATGGAAAAACACAGAAATCAAAGAGATAAGCAGCGACGGAAAGAATTTAAAGTATTTGTTCGATACCTTATCACCTACACCGGTAATGTATATAATAAACGGAAGCAGTCTAACAATTAAAAAGCCGCCTCAAAATGAAGATAAGCATTTAATCAAATTCATTTATGAATGTAATATGAAAGAATTTAAAAGCTGGTCAGCTTCATTCGAGGAGAATTGGATTGAGATTAACGTTTATTGCGGCTGGTTCCCCGTTAGCTTTGAAAGCAAAAGCTATACATCGAATTTCAAAATATATATTGACGATAATTATTTTGTAACTGGTTCAGGCATTGTTGAAAAGAAAAATGACTATTGGGAAATGATTCAACCCTGGCCAGCCTTCGATAATGTAATCATTGCATCCAAAAAATTAAAATCAAAAATATCGAATGAAAATAAAGCATTTATTCAAACAGATTATAACGATACTGATTTTTCTGATCCAGATGCTGATTCCATTCTTAGCGAATGTAAATATGTCCTAAACTTGTTTGAAAGATTTTTTGGAAAGAAAGATAGTACATATTTCAAATTTGTAATAGCACCTTTCGAATGGGGAGGCGGGTATTCAAGGAAAAATTTTGTTTCAATGAGAACAAAGCATTTTAACTTTTATACTTCCACGAAAGGTGTAGCTCATGAGATTGCTCACTTTTGGTGGAACTGTGCCGTAACAACTACGTGGGAAGATTGGCTTAATGAAGCTTTTGCCGAGTACAGCATGCTGTTATTTATCCGGGAAAGAATGGGACCCGAAGAATTTGAGAAACAGATAGAAGAATATAAAAGCAGAATTCAAAATTTACCCCCTATCTGGGGAATTGAAAGAGATTCGCAGGAGGCTTACACGGTGTTGTACGAAAAAGGATCAATTATTCTTTATGAAATGGAAGAGAAGATTGGAAAGAATTTGTTCCTGGATTTTCTCAAAGAAGTTTCAGAGACTAAAATTAAAACAACTGAGGACTTGCTGAACCTGGTAGAGGAAAAGCTCTCTGTAGAAATACGTTCCTGGTTGGAAAATAAACTTAAAACAGCTTAGCTCTTTAACGAAGAAAGAAAAATCTTATGACAATTTCTAAACAACTATTAAAACTTGCAGGCGTTCTTACTTTCTCTGTTGCTTTATTTCAGGCAGTTATAACCAGCGTTCCATCGTGGGCACGTTATTTTGGCGCCTGGGAACAAGTCGCTTCCAAACTATGGCTGCTTTACTTAACAGGTTTCTTTGTCGCATTAGTTTTTGCTCTGTTCGGATTTTATGCCCTGTCAGGTGCTGGTATTATAAAACGTTTACCGTTGCTTCGCTCGGGGCTTGTAATAATTGGTGTTCTATTCACATTGCGGGGATTATTTCTTGTACTTGAGCTTCTCATCAATGCTGGCATTCTGCAAGGTTCAATGATTATTCCCACAAGAGAATTAGTGTCTTCCTCCGTATCACTTATCATAGGGTTATTTTATTTAATTGGAACCATCGGGAATTGGTCCAACCTGCCGTTAAAAATAAAAAACGCTTTATGAATATCAGTAACAATATATTTTTTGGTTTAATTAATTGGGATGAGATTCAATCCGAAAGGCATGTAGGATTAACCGGGTATGCAATATGGAAGATAAAGCAAATAGGCGATATACGATTACGCAAAGTTGAATATTCATCCAACTATAAAGCAGATCACTGGTGTGAAAAGGGACATATCATTTATTGTATTAAAGGAGAAATGACAACGGAACTAAAAGACGGTTCTTTGCACATCTTAAAAGAAGGAATGGTTTATTATGTCGGTGACAAAGCTGACCCTCATCGTTCGTTCACTGAAAAAGGTGTAACGCTGTTCATTATGGATTAGAATGAAATAATAATGATAATCAAAAAAGTTTTTCGGGTAATTCCTGTTCAGAAGAAACAGGAAATAAGGTATAGAAAAAACAATCATATTCGGAGTTCTTCATGAAAAAATTTGACAAATTACATTTTGGTTTATTTTGCTTTTTACTTGTGTCTTGTGTTATTCCGTTGTTTATCTCGGAATGTTTTGCCCAGGAGAAAAAAGAAGCAGTTTTGAATCGTGATTCTGTAATCGCAGCAGCAAGTGAAATTATGGGTATGCAAAATTACTGTGCGCTTATTACTATGGATTCTACCGGTCTCACCAATGTAAGAACAATGAATCCTTATCCTCTGGAAGCAGATATGACAATCTGGTTTGCAACCAACAGGGTAAGCCGTAAGGCGAAGGAGATTAAGAATAATCCCAATGTCTGTGTGTACTATGCCGATCATAAAAATCCATCCGGTTATGTAGCTATAAATGGGAAAGCAGAAATAATTGATGACAAGGAGGTTTTAGTAAATAAAAAAAGAGAATATTGGGAACAATATGTGAATGACTGGAAGAATGTTCTGGTGTTAATCAAAATTGTTCCTCAGAAATTAGAAGTGGTGAACTATAAATATAAATTATATGGTGACTCGGTTACGTGGAAATCTCCCTTTATAGAATTCGAACACCCATAAACATTTTTAGGAGATTAGATATGAATAACAAAGTTGAAACAGCATCCTGGAAATTTATTTCAGGTTATAACTGTGCACAAGCTGTGTTATTTTCTTTTGCCGAAGACTTCAAGATTGATAAAAACGTTGCATTAAAAATAGCGTGCGGCTTCGGTGCCGGAATGGGAAGAAAACAGGAAGTCTGTGGCGCAGTAACCGGTGGTGTAATAGCTATTGGTGCAAAGTATGGGAGAGGGGAAGGTGATACGCAATCTAATACTGAAAAAACTTACGAAAAAACAAGAGAGCTGCTTTACAAGTTTCAGGCAAAGCATGGCACATTTATTTGTCTCGAACTGCTTAATGGTTGTGATCTGAGCACTGAAAAGGGAAGAAAATATTTTCAAAATAATCTCAAAGATAGAGTTTGTAATGAATGTGTTAGGGATGTCGTTCAGATATTGGAAGATATTCTATGAAAAAATTATTTATCCCACCGGTACTAGTTTTATTTAGTCTGATCCTGGTAATTGTGTTTTATTTTCTTTTGCCGGAATTGAATGTTGTTCCGTTCCCAATAAATCTTACGGGATTAATTATTGCATTTGCCGGTTTTTCAATAATGGGTAAGGCAAGGGATTTGTTTAAAAAGTATAAAACAACTTTGGATTTTGAAACGTCTGCTCATTTAATAGATGAAAGCATATTCAGTAAATCGAGAAACCCGATGTATGCAGGAATGTTTTTGCTTTTACTCGGAATTGCAGTTTGCTTCGGAAATATAATCTCTGTTTGTGTTCCATTCGTTTTCATATTAGTGGTCAGAATATTTTTTATTCCTTTAGAAGAAAGGATAATGGAAGAAACCTTTGGAGAAAAATATATTGATTATAAGAGCAAAACAGGAACGTGGATGTAAAGAAAACTTTGTTTTATCTGGAATCTGAGAACTTAAAAAAATGAATTATTTATGAAAAGATATTACTATTTTTTTTCAATAATCGAATATTAAAATTATGAAACGCCCGGTGCTTTTAAATAAAAAAATGTCTTCAACCAATGCAATTCTGTTTTATCTTTCGCTATTCAAATTAATCCTTCTGATAGTCTTTGCAGGCAACTATGGAATTTTCAGAGATGAATATTATTACATTGAAATTTCTAAACGTCTTGCCTGGGGTTATGTTGATGTACAGCCATTATCAGAAGTAATTCTCTCGGTTTCAAGAGCGTTGTTTGGCGATTCAATATTTGGTATAAGAGTCTTTTCATACCTTGCCGGCTCGGTTATTGTTTTCATATCAGGTTTAATTGCACGAGAGCTGAACGGCAGTAAATTTGCTCAAATCTTTACTGCATTTTTAGTAATTTTTTCAGGAGTTGTATTGGGAACCAGCAGCTACTTCTCAATGAACTCGTTTGATATTCTTCTTTCAGCTTTAATGTTTTATTTTCTTATCCGGTTAATAAATACTAATAATGCTAAACTTTGGCTGGTTATCGGACTTTTATTCGGTCTCGGTCTTCAAAACAAATTAACTTTTTTGTTTTTGGGTTTTGGTCTTGCTGTTGGTTTAATGCTAACCCAAAACAGAGAATATCTTAAATCGAAAGAAATCTGGATAGGCGCTGCAATAGCATTTATTATATTCCTTCCAAACATCATATGGCAAATTGCAAACAACTTCCCGACTCTTGAATTTATGCGCAACGCTTCTGCATATAAAAACAAGCCAATGAGCCTCATAGAGTTTACACTGAATTCTTTATTAGAACTAAATCCCGGTTACTCTTTATTTGTTCTTACAGGAATTTATTTTTTGTTTTTTAACAAACAAGGAAAAGCTTATAGCATCATCGGATGGATTTACGTTTCCGTGTTTTTGGTTTTCATATTTAACAATGGAAAACCGTATTACATGGGTGTGCTATATCCTGTAATATTAGCAGCAGGTGTCATTGGAGCAGATTACCTGATTGAAAATTATTTACGTCCTTTTGTTAGAACTGTTTTGGTTATTCTTGTTATTCCTTCTGTTTTTATAGTGACT
>Ga0154475_1183_pt1 | contig 18429 bp, 15 predicted proteins | sample RifGroC2_FD_115954 | JGI IMG/M metagenome (GOLD analysis project Ga0154475, IMG submission 115954) | Ignavibacteria bacterium GWC2_36_12 | reverse complement strand
TGCTGTGCATAAGCGGAACATAAGAGTGTGCACAACACGTTGAGCACAATGATCAATATGATACGGTGCATTGTGCGTCGCATCGATATGCCAATATCTGATGTGTACATACTATACCTCCTACCGGGATTAAATAATTTTCTCTTATTAAAAAGATATAGATAAATAAAATAAGTGAAAAAGTCAGCCTGCGGAATTATATATTATAAAATGCTTAATGTAGAAGGTCAAACATTAATTTGTATACTTTGATTTTACCAACCGATATTTTTCATATTACTTTAAACATTCCGCACTTAATCCATAATATCAGGATTGTAAATAGAAAACATCTTAATAATTTATTTCAACAACACAAGTTTTTTGGTTTCTGAGAAATTTCCTGCTTGCTCGTCTTGGCTCGACCAAACCGAGACAGAAAGTCTGTAATAATAAATTCCGCTTGGCAGATCGCTTCCATCAAATTCAACCTCATAATTTCCCACAGGTTTTTTTTCATTAACCAAAGTTGCTAATTCCCTGCCAAGTACATCGTAAACTTTTAATTGTGTGAACATTATTGCAGAAGTTCCTGTATTCCGAATTGTATATCTAATTGTGGTTGTCGGGTTAAACGGGTTGGGATAATTTTGCTCAAGAGTGGCTGATAACGGCAAGAGTGCAGACTCTTCCTCTATTATCCCTGTTGTTTCTTCCTTGTATTCAACTCTTAAAATTAAGTTATTGATCCAATCACTGCTGACGTAAAGGTTCCCGAGGCTGTCACTTGTAAGTCCAACGGGTTTACCCCATATGTTACTCTGATCGGGAGGGTTTGGCCAGAAGCCCGTCATAAAATCTCCTACCTTAGCGTTGCTGCTGTCGGGATCAACGAACAAAGCCACTACCTTGTGCCCGGGGTCGGGTCCTCTGAATCCAGCGCGATATGCTACAAAAGCAGTGTTTATGTACTCGGGCGGAAAATTACCCGAAGGATAGAAGTAGATGTCCATCGGTGCTACGTGTGCGTCAACCAGTGCAACCGGACGCTTCATACTTTCTACCAGCATGCTGTCTTCACTTGTGATGGGCGGTACGCGCCAGTGCCCACGAATCTCAAAATTTATATAAACCTGGTAACCGTAAGCTAACGGCCAGCCGTAAAAACTACCGTCGCGAACGATATCGATCCATTCCGGCGGCAAAGAATCGACAGCTTCAGTATGACCGTTGTTGGTAGCCCACAACTCACCGGTGAGCGGATGTATGTCAAGACCGATAGCATTGCGCAAACCGCTGGCAAATACTCTGCGTCCTGTGCCGTCAGCATTGAACTGTAAAACAGCAGCGTGTTCCGGTTCATCTCGGCATACATCACAAAAGGATCCTATGGACAGATAAAAATGTCCCGTAGAATCATTTACAGCGATCGTTCGTGTCATATGCGGTTCGTCTTTCTCAGGGATATTATCAACAAAAACCTCACGCTCTTCATAAACCAGGTCGCCATCAGCATCGCTGAATTTGACAATCTGGTGGACATCCGCCACATACATATCTCCCTTATAGAAAGCCAGGCTGTTAGCCCATCTAAGGCTGTCAGCTGCAATGATAACCGTATCGGTCACACCGTCGTTATCCCTGTCCGGCAAAGCGACAATCTGACTGGTGAAGTCGTTAGCATGGGGCTCAAATTCATCGGCCGTGCCGGCTTTCATATTCGCTACATGTAAAACACCATCCTTATTAAAGACCATCATACGGGGACCTCTCAAGCCGGTGATGGCAAAGACTTTTACCGAAAAACCCAGAGGCAGGTTCAGGGTTAGACCCTCCGGTATCATACCCAGAAATTTTTCAGGTACGATGAGAGGAACGGGTTCCAGGTTCAGATCAATCTCCGGTGTCATTTGTATAGTTCCGGGCGGGTAGGGATCTTCTCCCTGGGCAAAAAGTAAAACTGGGAAGATCAGCAAGACTATCGCTTTTTTGAGTATATGCACGCTATTGCTTTCCATAGATTTAGCTATCACTTTAAATTCTTATCTAGATTATTTAGAAAATACTGTAATTATTCTGACTTATCAAATATTATTGTTGACTGTTCTTCATTAACCACGAAATATAATATTGGCGATAACACCCCAAACAATTGATAAATTATTTCCGAACCAAATTCATCCCCAGCGTGGAGTTTCCGGGTTCAGTATTACATTAACTCATTATGTGAATTGGCAGATAAACTGTTAAAACGGTTACATTATGTTGTGTTTTTCTTATTAACCCACGGATTAATCTGTGGGTTAATGAAAATAGAAGTAATTTTTTGTAACTGTTTCAACAGTTTTTTTTGTTGTTTTTTATTTCAAACAACTGGTTACAGTAATATTCTTTTTTAATACTTGATTGTCCTTCGTACAGCTTTTTATTTATAAATATTATCGAGTATCAAAGTAACGTCTCTACCGATAAGACCATCGACTGCCGGATTTCTATTCTCTAACACAGCGTTTGTAAAATCCTCTATTAACGGTTGGTGAACATTCTGATGGGGAGGGTGATGTTCAGTTCTTTCACTCTTTTCAGTTTTTACTATCATAGTTCCACCATTAAGAACCGGAATGTGTATTGATCCTTTAGTGCCAAATATATCAAGTGTATCCTGTGCTTCATAAGCTGCATGTGTCACTCTAATGATTGCATGGGTGTGATTCTCAAATAATAAAGAAACATACGCTGTATCTTCTACTTCCCTTTTAAAGTGTACATTAAATAGTTGGGATTGCATCTCTTTAACGTTCCCAAATAGATGTTGAAGAACTTCTATTCGATGACATCCAAAATCCATCATCGGTCCACCACCCGACTTTTCCTTCTCTAAAAGCCAATATCTTGGCTCACCAGGTTTTCTATCGTACCATTCAAATGCCTGGATCTCGACGACGGTCGGTTCACCTATTTCGCCAGACAAGATAATTTCTTTGGCGCGTTTAATCACAGGATAGAAGTGGCGGTAGTATGCAACGCCAAGAATAACATTATTCTTTTTACAAGTTTCTATCATGCTTTCACAATCTTTTGCATCCAATGCCATCGGTTTTTCACATAATACATGCTTTCCTGCTTTTGCTGCCGCTATGGTTTGTTCCGCATGTAGATAGACAGGAGTGGCTATATATACTGCATCTATTTCCTCGTCCGCAATAAGATCCTGCCAGCTTTTATACCATCTATTGGCACCAAATTCTTTTGCAAAAGATTCTGCAAGAGCATGATTGGCTCTGGCAACAGCAAGTAATTCACACTGTTCTAAAGTTTTTAGTGCAGGGGCAATTCTTTTTTTTGAGATATCCCCGCAGCCAATGAGTCCCCAGCGCAATTTTTCCATCTTACTATCCTTTGATTGATATTTGAGATAACTGGTAAATTATAAAAATAAACCATCGAATTATGAAAAAATTTGAATATTCAAATGGTTCATCTTTTGGACTATTGACTTCTCGAATTGCACATTAATGCTTGGAAACAATCACTTGGGTAAGATCGATAAACTGATTCACACAGATTTCGCACTTAAAGAATTAGTGGAGGTGGCGGGAGTCGAACCCGCGTCCGAAGTTAAGAACCAAAGAACATCTACACACTTAGTCTGTTTTTGTTTTAACTTAAAATTACCAAACAGACCTGGATCACTTTAAGCTTGCCTGCTTTAGTTTCGCATCATCAGCACAGGCAGCAGAATCAGCTATCATACCTAAACGACGTTCTTCCAAACCCCGGCATGAGAGAGAAAGGAGAACGGCTGCTTGTTTAATTAAGCAGCTAAGGCGTAGTTATATTCGCCAGTTATTGTTTTATTCCCAATTGTTTAACGTGTACTCGGGGAACACGATGTGCAGTTCAATGTCTCTTCAACCCCGTCGAAGCCAATTTCACCCCCAGGGAAAAGCAAAGGGCAAAGAGAAAATGAAATTATTTTTGCCACTCAATATCTTCAATCCCGGAGATTTTGTTTTCATAACGGGCTAGTACAAAGAACAAATCTGATAATCTGTTAAGAAAAATAATAATATCGGGACTTATATTCACTGCATTATTTAATGCAACAACTCTTCTTTCTGCTCTTCTGCAAATTGTCCTGCAAATATGCAGCAATGCGGCACTTTTGCTGCCGCCGGGAAGAATAAAATTTTTCAGTTCACCAAGCCGGGAATCAAATTTATCAATTTCTTTTTCAATCTCCTCATAATTAAGTTTTGAAATACGGGGTATGTAATGGCTCTTATTTTTCACATTACCGGGTGCAGATAAATCCGAACCAAGAATAAACAAAGTGTTTTGAATTCTTTCGAGAAGTTTTTTCACTTCGTAATCTTTTATTTCTACTAAGGCAAGTCCGATAAAAGAATTGAGTTCATCAACAGTACCGTAAGTTTCGATTCTCAGTGAATCTTTGGAAACCCTTTCTCCTCCGAAAAGCCCGGTTTCTCCTTTATCTCCCCCTTTTGTATAAATCTTCATTTTTTAAATGGAAGCGATTTTATTTCAACGCGACTGGTTCTATGAAACTGGTCTTTTGCAATTACCTTAGTTCCATCACCCAAAAAGTTTTTCCTCACATAGCCTAAACCAATAAACCTATTTAGCTTCAGCGATTTAACATACGAAGTTATTATTCCGGCTTCTTTATTATCTTCATCTATCAAAACAAAATGTGATTCCGGCAATGGCGGTTCTAAAAATTCTATCCCGGTAATATATTTCTGAACTTTATCATACGTTTCAAGTCTGGCTATTACTTCCTGACCTATATAACATCCTTTAGTTGAGCTTACCAGCCGCATTAGTCTGGCTTCATGAGGATTTATTTCATCATTTATTTCGGAAGGGGCAGCCAGAATTCCTTGTTCAATCCTGAAAGAATTATAGACATCTTCACCAACAAAATTAAAATCAAAAAGTCCTTTATTCTCTATAATATATTTAGTCAGACGGCGTGCGTTTTCTTCATCCGAAATTGTCCAGAATTTAATGTTGCCGTTATCATCTTTAATCTTTACAAGAAAAAATAATATTCCTTCGGTGTGTACAATTTTAAAAGTATTTGGTTGAATATTATTAACAATACTTCCACTAATAAGTGTTACAAATGAATCAGCCTGGGGACCCAACAATTCAAAAATTGTATACTTCCCTTCTGTAACTGTTGTTTTAACATCATCAGTTATTACGTATTTGTTAATCCAGCTTACAATTTTTTCTTTGTGCGCTGCGCTGCAAATAAGTAACTGGTGACTATCAAAATTTAAGAGTGTGGTACGGTCAATTATTCTCCCTTTTTCTGATGTAAAGATTGTATCTATAATTTCTTCTTTTGCAAGATTTTTAACGTTATTGGTCGCAATCCTATGAATAAATTCAAGTACATCATTTCCCCTTAGTTCTATAATCCCCGAATGAGATATATTCCTTAATCCTACACCCTCGTATAATGATCTGATAGCATCACCTGCATTATTATAATTTTTGATAACGCTATCATGATTATTTGTTTCCACTTTATATCCTAGATTTTCAAGATATACTATAAGCGGGGTACTCTGCGAATTCATCCTTTTTTTATTTTCTCCTGTATTTTTCCTGTTATAGTTTAATAAAAAACACTTCCGGGATAAAAATTTGACTGCTAAAAATAAGAAAAAAAATGATAAGGATGAACCGGATAACTGCTCTGTATCCTTTTCAAATAATGGCTAAATTACAAAAGCTTAACTCTTTTCAGAATATTCTTTAATAAAGTAAGCTGAACTGATTATTCCTAATTGAAAATGTTTTAAATCGAAATGTTCATTTGGCGAATGAAGATTTTCGGAGTCTAATCCCAAACCCATTAAAACGACAGGGGACTTTAATCTCTTAGAGAAATCAGTAACAATAGGAATTGAACCGCCTTCCCGAACAAAGATAGTTTTTTTGCCAAATGCTTTCTCCATAGCTTTAGCCGCAGCTACATTTGCAGGGTTTTCAATAGGTGTTATACCGGGCTGTCCGCTATGCAGCTCTGTAACTTTTATTTTTACAGACTTAGGGGCAAGTTTTTTAACGTATCGTGCAAACTGTTTAGCAATTTTCACAGAATTTTGCGATGGAACTAACCTCATACTTATCTTGGCAGTTACTTTAGAAGGGATAATTGTTTTGGCTCCTATACCCGTAAATCCTCCTATTATGCCGTTACAGTCTAGAGTGGGTCTTGCCCAAATTCTTTCAAGTGTAGTAAAACCTTTTTCTCCACTTAACTCACTAACACCAAGATCTTTTGCATATTCTTTTTCAGAAAATTTAAGAACTTTAAAGTTCTCACGCTCTTTTTTAGAAAGTTTCAGAACATCATCATAAAAGCCGGGAATTGTTATTCTGCCGTTTTTATCATGCAGTTTTGAAATAACATCGGACAAAATATTAATTGGGTTTGCTACCGATCCACCGAAACTGCCGGAATGAAGATCACGGTTCGGTCCTTCCATTTCAACTTCAAAGTATGACAAGCCTCTTAGTCCGTAAGTTAATGTTGGAACACCGGCTGCATAAAGCGATGTGTCTGAAACCAGGACAGCATCGCACTTAAGCAAATCAGTGTTGTTTTTTAGAAAAACCCTCAGGCTTTCACTTGCTATTTCTTCCTCTCCTTCAATAAGAAATTTAATATTCAGAGGCAGACTCCCTTCTGTTTTAAAAAAGGCTTCGACACTTTTTAAATGAACAAATAGCTGACCTTTGTCATCAGTTGCGCCTCTTGCAAAAATCTTTCCTTCTTTAATTACGGGTTCAAAAGGAGGGCTGTTCCATAATTCAACCGGGTCTACCGGCTGAACATCATAATGCCCGTAAACAAGTACAGTCGGTTTGCCGGGCGCTCCAAGCCATTCACTATAAACAACCGGGTGCCCTTCCGTTTTAAATATTTCAACACGGCTCATACCGATTTTTTCCAGGTTTTCAGCAACAAATTTTGCACAGTGTTCAATCTCATTTTTATATTCAGGTAAAGTGCTGATACTGGGAATTTTCAAAAATTCTTTAAGTTCATTAATGTAATCTTCCATATTATTCCGAATAAAATTTATTACATCTTTCAACTTTTCTCCTTATTTAATTATTTCAGAATTATATGCAGTAATAGAATATTAATTCTTAAAGTATGTCGAGACAAGGGCAAAATTGCCGGTCGAATTTGAAAACTTTATTCCGGCTTTATCTAACATACTTAATTGAGACTATAATTAAAACAGGAAATTAATATATTTTGGCAGTTAGTGTTCAGGTACTTTCCTTGTTAAACCTGTAGTACTTAATTATATTAAATACATGCTGTTGCACAAATATATACTCAGGAATCACCTGGTTCCGTTTATCTTTTCTCTTCTAACACTATTCAGCATTTTTTTGCTCCAGTTTTTAATGAAGTTTGCAGACAGGCTTGTTGGAAAAGGTCTGGATACATGGGTAATAATTCAGCTGATAGTTTATAATTTATCCTGGATGGTAGCTCTTGTCGTTCCGATGGCAGTGCTTGTTGCATCATTAATGGCTTTTGGCAGTATGTCTCAGAATAATGAAACGACAATAATAAAATCCTCGGGAGTCAGCCTCTACAAAATGATTACTGCACCCCTCATTGCTGCTACAATAGTCGGTTATCTCCTTGTGTTGTTTAATAATGATGTATTGCCTGACGCCAATCACCAGGCTAAGTTGCTTATGCAGGATATTTCAAGAAAAAAACCTACACTTTCATTAGAGCCGGGCATATTCTCCCAGGAAGTTTCAAATTATGCTATCCTCGCCAGGGAAATAAATCCAAAATCAAATGAACTGACGCTTGTGACTATTTATGATTATACTGATCCAAGAAAAATAAATATTGTTACGGCAGAAGAAGGAAAAATATTTTTCTCAAAAGACCAATTCAAACTGATAATGGATCTTAAAAACGGTCAGATTCATGAATCGGATATATACGAAACAAGCACATACCGGAAATTAGTTTTCCGGAACCACCGCATAGCAATGGATGCTGAACAATTTTCTTTCCAGCAAACAACTCCCGGAGGTCCCAGGGGTGAAAGAGAATTAAGCACTAACGACATGTTAATAATTGTTGACAGCCTTGAAAAGAAAATGGGCGAATACAAAAATCATTTTAAAGATGAAACTTACAGGCAAATGTTCCTGATCAACAGCACAAGTAATAAAAACAAAGGAAAAATAATACAAAGGAAAAATCCCCTGGTTTATGTAAGAATAATAGACAAAATACGGACAGCCAAAAATCTGGTTATGTCAAACAGCAAAAGAATTGAATATGCACAATCCGAAATTGATAAATACATGGTCGAGGTTCATAAAAAATACTCTATCCCGGTAGCCTGTATTGTTTTTGTTTTGATAGGAGCACCTTTGGGTGTTATGGTTAAGAAAGGTGGTTTCGGTGTTGCAGCAAGCATTAGCCTTTTCTTTTTCCTTGTGTATTGGGCTTTTTTAATCGGCGGCGAAAAACTTTCCGAGCGCGGTTTCTTTTCTCCTTTCTGGGGCATGTGGACGGCAAATATTTTACTGGGTATATCAGGTATTCTTCTTACAATAAGATCGGTTAAAGAAACTGTAACAATCAGGTTTTCTTCCCTCAGAAAGCTGATTCCAAAACAATTCAGAAATGAAGAAGAAAAGAATTCAGATGAAAATTATTGACCGGTACTTAATCAAGCAATTCGTACAGACTATCTTCTTCGGGCTTTTAGCTTTCACCTTAATATTTGTTGTTATTGATATGGTGGAAAACATAGACGACTTCATCGATCAGAAGGCTTCCGTAGATATTGTTCTTCATTATTATCTTGTATTTATTCCCGAGATAGTAAAATTAATGACACCGGTTTCAGTTTTATTTGCAGCTTTATTTACTGCGGGTAAGATGGCAAACATGAGCGAGCTTACAGCAATAAAAGCAAGCGGCGTCAGTCTCTACAGGTTTATGATTCCTTTTTTAATTACCACTCTATTCATTAGTCTTTTATCAATTTACTTTGCCGGTTATGTAGTACCGAATGCGAATCAAACTAAAGTAAATTTAGAAAGCAAATATTTAAACAAAGGATCTGTTTTTTCAGGCAGCAATATTTTTTTCCAGGATTCCCAAACGAGAATTGTTAATATCTCTTTCTTTGATGTTACTTCTAACCAGGCTAACAGAACAAGCTTCCAGGAGTTTGATATTACTGATCTAACCAAAATGATTTCGAGAATCGATGCAGCAAGAATGATTTATGATTCGACAACGGGAAGCTGGATTGTTAAAGACGGCGTCAAGAGATTTTTTAACGATTCAGGACAAACAGCAGAATACTTTGATACATTAAGACTCGATGACCTTAATTTTTCCCCCTCTGATTTACTTACCAAACAACAAAAACCTGAAGAGATGAATCTCGGCGAATTAAAGAATTTAATAAAATCGCAGGAAAGTGCAGGAAACGATCCTACAAGAACATTGATTGAATATTACTCCAGGTTCTCTTTCCCGATCGCGAGCTTAGTTTGTGTAATATTCGGTTTGCCAATTTCCGCCAACAAAAGAAGGGGCGGTTTGGCTGTGCAGGTCGGAATAAATATTCTGGTTACATTTATCTACTTAGTTTTTATGAAAGTAAGCCAGGCATTCGGGAAAAACGGCGCTCTCGATCCGTTACTAACCGCGTGGTTTGCCAATTTAGTTTTTCTTGCTGCGGCATTAATAAATTTACCAAGGGTAAGACAATAAGCCGAAAAGTATTACACACAGATTCTCATCAGACAAACATTCTCACCTGACTTTAAGTCGTGGGCTAATAAAACGAAAATAATTTTCTGTAACCGTTTCAACGGTTTACTTACTTAAAAAACTGTTAAAACAGTTAATGAATTATGATCTTCCACTCATAATCACCTCGATAAATCGAGGTGTGAACGTTTGGGGCTTTTTAAATTCTTTTTCTATAAATTTGAAAGCAAAAATAAGATTACTTTTTAATAACCTCTTAGGTTATATCAATGGGTTTTGAAAAATCCTTCTTACTAAACCAGCTTGTTTACCAGCTTTACGGTTTAACGGAAGAGGAGATTAATATTGTAGAGGGTGCGTGATGAGACTGACTGACTATATTTGCTAGTTAACGCAGGATACCAGCAATGTTTTTCAGAGCAGAGGATAATTTACAAATTTGAAGTCTGAATCGTGATGACACTTCTCTGACATTTTAAAGTCCGAGCTCGCTCCTTTAATATCTCCAAAGTGAACTTTTAATGTTGCCAGGTTGAAGTAGGCACCAGCATCTTTAGGATTCAATTCAATTGCTCTTGTAAATTCATTAAATGCATCTTCGTATCTGCCTTTATCACCTTTTTCCACTCCTAAAATATTAAGAACAATCTGCTTTTGCTCATTAATCAGGAAAGGTTGCTGCACCTCATCTGTTTGGCTTTGTTCAATTTTAATAATTTTATTCACAATAAAGAGGATGTAGATAAATACTGTTAACTGCGCCTTTGAGGGAAAGGAATAGAAAGAATTTTATAAAGAAATATCGTTACTTACTTTGAAACTTCGCCCTAAGGTGTTGATAATTATTTCGTTTGTAACATCAACTATTATCTGACCATATACAAGGGGAATAAAATTCTGTTTTGGATCGTAATGTATAAATCTTGTTTAACAGCTTTATGGTTTAACAGGGAAGAGATAAAGATTGTAGAAAGAGAGTACAAACCCTTCTCGCCTCCCCTTTAGTAAAGGGGAGGACGGGTGGGTTTAAAACTTCCACCTCGAACCGAAAGAGACAGATAGTGTTTTTGTAGCATTCGGTGCAACAACACTCTGCATATCCGATGTGGCAAAATGCAGTTCGAGTAATCCTGCATCAACGCCTAATCCGAACGCCCAGCCAAAACCCAAGCCGCCGCCTAACAAAAATCCTGTCCTTAAGTATGGAAAATAATCCATCGGCTTCCACTCGGCACCAATTGAAAATCTTGGCTGTACACTGTTGCCGGGCATTTCATTTAATCCCTGATTATAATCAAATGCAAGCAGCAGGCTGCCTGGAAATTTTGTTGCGCCTTCCCAAAGCATACGCGAAACACCAACCCTTAAAGCCGTAGACAGACCGGTATAGAAATGATCAATCTTTTTGCTGTCTCCAGTTATTGATTCTTTAGCAGAATCGAGCTGATCCTCGTTGGAAATATCATCAATATAAAGGTAACCGAATGAATTAAACTCTGCCGCATTCTTATCCCATTTAATTAAACCGACATCCGTTAAAGCTAAAGAGAAAGCCCATTCTTTAAGCGTTGCAGCAAACCCGATATCAAACCCGAATCCCGTACCTGCAGGCGAAGGGAACAAGCTAAAATCCGATTGCGTCGATACGGAATCAAAATCATATTTTACTCCCATCATGTCTGAGAAAGAAGAATAGCCAACTAAATCGGTTTCTCCTGTAAGCTCTGCGCTCGAGCCGGTTGAAAAAGAAGATACGTTTTTGCCGGTCCCTACATAGGAATAGCCGTGAACAAGTTTAAGAGTAACTCCGGCAGCAAAATTATCGAAGAGTTTAAGCTCCGGCATTTCCCTTGAATAGCTCAATGCAAAATTCCTTATCCACCAGCCTTTAATATCACCTTCGCTTAGATCAAATTTTCTACCTATAGCATTGCCGGATAATGCCAGGTCTGCCAATGCACCTGGAATATTTACTCTCATTCCAGCATAATCATAAATAGAAAAGGCAAATGCACCTATTTTTTTATCGGGTTTAACGCCGGCTGAAAATAAAGTAGTAGTCACTGAGGCAAACACCGCACCACCACCATCGAATAAACTATTTAATTCTTCTTTATCCCGTTCCGTTAGAAAGCGCGGTTCACCATTTACGCCACCGAAGTAATAATTTATATCGTTTATAGAGATAAAGTTTGAGCCCGTTCCCAATGAAACCGAGGGAACAGGCAGCACAGTTGAAAATTGAACCAGGTAATCATTATTCAAAGAAAGATTTGCCGGGTTTATTCCTACCGAATAAATACCTGACGTTGTTGCTGTATATGTTTTAGCTAAGCTCATACTTCTTGCATCAACAACTCCAACAGAACCAAACTGCCCGTTAGCAGTTGAGTATAATATCACAAAAAGAAAATAGACTAATTTGGATTTCATATCGTTATTCCCCCTTATCCGGATTAACATTGTATTTTATTTTTCCATACGCTTTCAACTTTATCCAGTCCGATGGTCTTATTGCAACAATCTGGGGGGGATCGAGATTGGCATCTTTGGTACTAAAGCTTACCGAATAATTCAAATGGTAGGCTTTGGAAAGAAGCTTAATTTTAGATTCATCGAGAGTTATAGATTTTACCGGATTTAGATAAGAATTTAAAACTTCACCATTTAGATCGACTTCAGCACCCAGGAATGAAATTGAATCGCCTTCCTCCTGGTTGCCGGTTAAAGAAAACAGATAATTGTTGTCTTTATCCATTGCATCTATTTTTAACCATGCTGTAAGAGGAATTCCGTTGTCAATTTCAAAATTAATTTCCGCACCTTTGCCTTTCTCTATTTCTTCCCTGTCCGACTCTGAAAACTCAATTGAGGTCTGCTCGCTTATAGTTGTAGTTTTTATAGCAAGATAACTTCTTGTTGAAAAGTCGGTTTCAAATTTTATCGAATCAAGGTTGGAGTAAGTTCCGTTATCATTTTCCGGATTAACGATGTATTCCGCTTTAAGAATCACGGAGTCCGGAAAATAGGTTACAAATTGATTTATATTGCTGTTATCTTCTGTAAACGTCCGCTTAGATTCTCCATTAATAATTCTGAGAGTAAAATTCGGATTTCCCAGCGTATCTCTCAGGTAAAACTTGCTTCCATCATTTCTTTTTGCAATTATGTTGAGATTCCTTATTTCAAGATCTACGGGCGTATTGAATTCTGAAATATATGAGGCAATCAAATTCAGCTTTGCATCTCTTAAAAAAGTTTTATCTCTGTATTCTTCCACTTCCTGCACGTCAAAAAGATAACTCGAAGTCTGGTCCCCGAGAGATTTAGAAAGTATTCTTCCTTTTAAATAATGAAAAGACATCTCAGACATTGAAACATCTGTATAAACTATGTCCCCTACCTGAGAAGACACGGCACGTACGATTAGTCTTACACTATTTCTTAATTCAACCGGTTGATCAGCCGGAATTTCGTAAGTATATCCTTCCAAATTCCGTGAGAGAGAATTAGTTTGTCCTGATGAAACATTACTATACAAAACAATAGAGTTGCCATCCCTGTCTTTGAAACCCGGTATAGTGATATTAACAGTTACATCGGTAGATGAAGGATTTGAAACTGCAAAGTCAATTGTTCCTCCGTCAAGTTCAGCACTTTCTACCTCAATTCCACCGGGAAATTGAATATATGCAACGGCACTGTCATTATCTGATGTAAGTGTTGGTATACTGCTTAAAGATTGATCGCTTATATCTACAAACTCAGAAAGATTAGAATTAAGGTAATACTTATCTGATTGAAGCAGATAAATATCTGTTCCGGATGTATCTACGATTATGTGCGCCTGCGGTTTGATAATTTCATCCAGCGTGTATGATTTATTAATGAGGGGGAGATTAAGTTCTGTATCCCATTCAGGGGCAATCAAATCATCGGGCAAATCCATACAGCCCGAAAAAAATACCAGCAACAGAATTGCAAAGAAGACATTAATTTTTTTCATCATAACCTCATCATTATTTCACATATAACATTTGCCGGGGCAGGCGCCAGTTCATCTCGAACAATACTCATACAAATCAACTTCATGTCTTAACATACTGAGACACAAAAAAGCCAATTTTGTACCAAAATTAAGGTTATAAATCGCTCTTTTATGATTGATTAGGAATTGAAAGGGGTAAGTCTTACAGGGAAGAAATAGTAATTTTTACTATTAATTTAAGGAATGAAAATCAATTAACTTTTTCGTCTTTCCTTACAGGAGTGAAACCAAAATGCTGGTTCGGAGGGGAATCTAATTTAATTTCTCCGAACCTGCTCTCAAATTTGTCAATATTGTCCTTCAGAGCTTTAAGCAGCATTTTGGCATGTTGGGGTGTTGTTATTATTCTCGCATGCACTTTGGCTTTAGGTAAACCGGGAACTATACGGGTGAAATCTATAACGAACTCAGCGGGCGAATGAGTTATTATTGCCATGTTGGAATAAATACCCTCGGCTTCTTTTTCTCCGAGTTCGATATTAATTTGCTGTCCCTGTGCCTGGTTATTTTGTGCCATGATTTATTCTATCTTATAATAAATTATTAACGTAAACTATCCGCTTTGCTAAAAGCATTTGTTGCATCATCCTGCATTCCTAAAACCGTATATACCCTCCCAAGAAGTTCCCACAGTGAAGCATCATCAGGTTTCAACTGAACTACCTTTTCCATGTATGGTAAAGCCATCTGGTATTTTTCCCTGTACTCACTCGAAGTTTCTCCCTTTTCCTCAGCTACTTTATTCAAATAAGTTCCCCATTTTACATATGTAACTCCCAGGTTATAAAGTGCGTTCTCATAATTCGGATCAATTTCAATCGCTTTTTTAAATTGCAACTCAGCTTCCTCAAACTGTTCGCCTCCTAAAAGCAGCACACCGTAGTTGTAACGGTAATATTGATTCTCCGGTTCTGTTTCTACACCGGCTTTAAAAACTTCTTTGGCAACTTCCAGTTTATCGGCAGCAATATAGGAATTTGATAAAGACAGGAGTATATCCTGGTTATTCGGATAATATTTTCTTCCTTCTTCAAGAACTTTTATTGCTTCATTAAAAGTTTTCATTGCAGTAGTCGAGTCGGTCTCCCTTTCTTTTACCCCTCTCTCATACAGGATTTCACCAAGGTAACGGTAGCCATCAAGAGCTTGTTCTTTTTCAATCATAACTTTAAGCGGATCCACAGCTTTTTCAAAATTACCGGCACTCATATAAACAAAAGCAAGATTCTTATACGTATCAATAGAATCCGGTTCAATTTTTATTGCCGATTCAAAACTGTCAGCAGCTTTACCCAAAATAACTTTACTCGAATCTTCATTCTGACTATTGACGCCATCCTGGTATGCCTTTACCCCTTTATTAAAAAGGTTAGCCCAATGATATATTCGCGATGCGGTTACATTCTCTTCATAATTTTTACTTATCGAAAGAGATTTATTAAACGCATCCATCATTTCACTATACTGGTCCTTCTCTCCATAAACATAACCGAGAAGATAATAGCCTTCGTCACTATCCGGATTTTTCTGAACATCTTTCAGAAGGGCTTCTAATGCCTTGTCATAATTTTTTTGCTGTATATATAGTTTCGCACTTGTTAACTCTGTTGAGCTGCACTGGTACCCCATAAAAGTAAAGCCGAGAAACACAAAAATAAGTGTTAAAACTTTTGATGATCGCATTACCAACTCCGCTAAATAATCTTAATATGTGAATTAAAATTAGTATATATGGTTTCGATAGTCAAGAAACAAACCCGTCAGTATTCGGCTAAAAGCAGTAATATTTCCTCTTTTCTGTGAGAAAGTTCTAAATTGATTTTACATCATTAAAAGGATATTTTTAATTATAAAAAGAGGCGATTCTTGACGGTAGAACAAATAATCCGAACTGCACCAAAGGTACTGTTACACGACCACTTAGACGGCGGTTTGAGACCTCAAACCATCATAAACCTGGCAAAGGATTTACGATATAATAAGCTACCTACAAAAGATCCGGTAGTGCTTGGTGAATGGTTTCACAGGGGTGCCAATAAAGGAAACCTCGTCGAATATCTACAGGGATTTGAACATACGACAGCAGTGATGCAAACAAAAGAAGCTCTGGAACAAACAGCTTATGAGATGATGGAGGATATGAAAAACGATGGGGTATGTTATGTTGAAACCCGCTTCGCACCTGTATTCCATACAAACAAAGGTCTTTATCCTGAAGATGTTGTTTCGGCAGTGTTAAATGGATTGGAAAAAGGTAAAAAGGATTTCGGTGTTGGATATGGATTAATATTATGTGGAATGCGGAATATGAAAAACACTCTCGAGATTGCCGAGCTTGCTGTTAATTTCCGCAGCCAGGGTGTAGTAGGATTTGATCTTGCTGGTGAAGAAGGCGGATACCCACCTAAAAAACATGTAGATGCTTTTCAATTTATACAAAGAGAAAACTTTAACATTACAATTCATGCTGGTGAAGCTTTTGGAAAAGAATCAATATGGCAGGCTATACAATGGTGCGGCGCACACCGGATAGGACATGCAACCCGCTTAAAGGAAGATATTACATTCGACAAAAACGGTAATGTAGTTGCGTTCGGTGAACTTGCTCAATATGTTCTCGATAAAAGAATTCCTCTGGAAATATGTCTTTTGAGTAATGTTCATACAGGTGCAGTTGATAAAATTGAAAACCATCCGTTCGGTCTCCTGTTCAAAGAAAAATTCAGAGTTACAATAAATACTGATGACCGCCTGATGAGCGACACTACTATGACAAAGGAATTCCTGACAGCAATTGAATTCTTTAATCTCACACTTGATGAAATTGAAAAGATAACCATTAACTCTATGAAGTCTGCATTTATTCATTACAAGGAAAGATTACATTTTATATACAACGTAATAAAACCTGGTTACCAGAAAATCCGGGAAAACCTCCTTTCACTAAAAAGTATTCCGGGCAATTATGAAGAAGCTATTCACAAATTATAATTTTGAATTCAACAAGAATGAAATCAGGCTCTTAACTTCCTTCTGTAAACAAACTCTAAAACAAACTGAAGGGGACAACAAGTTCTTTTCCGAAACAAAAGCCTTCACTTCTATACTAAGCAAGCTCAATAACGGCGGAGGTACAATTAAGCTCACCAGGGATGAAAGAACGCGTCTTACTCATCTTTTAAAGAATAATACCGAACATCTGAATAAACAGCTCAAGAAGAGCTGGTTCTTTAAAAAATGGTTGTACAAATCTTTATACAATCAATACACAGAGTTGCTCGAAAATCATTTTAAGGATTAGTAATGATACCTGAAGTGGAAAAGAAAACTATAAAGGCGCCGAGGGGCTCTCAATTATCCTGTAAAGGCTGGATACAGGAAGCTGCAATGAGAATGCTGAAGAACAACCTTGACCCTGAAGTAGCTGAGAAACCTTCCGAACTTATTGTATACGGGGGCAGTGGTAAGGCTGCAAGAAACTGGGAATGCTATGAAGCGATCATTAATACGTTAAAGAATCTTGAGAATGATGAAACTTTATTGATTCAATCCGGAAAACCTGTTGGAGTGTTTAAAACTCATCTCAACGCACCAAGAGTACTAATCTCTAATTCAATGCTTGTTCCGGATTGGGCTAACTGGGATGAATTCAGGCGTCTTGAAACTCTTGGGTTAATAATGTACGGACAAATGACTGCCGGTAGCTGGATTTATATCGGAACACAAGGAATTTTACAAGGCACATACGAAACCTTTGCTGAATGTGCAAGAAAATATTTTGGAAGTGATTTAAAAGGTAAGTTTCTTCTTACAGCAGGTCTTGGTGGAATGGGCGGTGCACAACCTCTTGCAGCCACAATGAATGGTGCAGCATTTCTCGGTATAGAAGCAGACGAAGAGCGGGCAAAAAAAAGAGTTGATACAGGATATCTTGATAAAATCTCTTATAATCTTGATGAAGCACTAAAAATAGTTTTAAAGGCAAAAAAAGAAAGGGAAGCATTTTCTGTTGGATTAATCGGCAATGCAGGAGAAATCTTACCGGAAATTCTAAACAGAAATATTTTCCCTGATATTGTTACTGATCAAACTTCCGCACACGACACACTTAACGGCTATGTGCCAATGGGGATGAGTTTAAAAAATGCACTTTTGCTAAGAAAAAAAAATCCCGATGAATATATAAAACTATCTAAAAGAACTATTGTACAGCATCTTAGAGCCATGTTGGAATTTCAGAAAAAAGGTTCGATAGTTTTTGATTATGGAAATAACATACGCGGCGAAGCGAAAGACAATGGAGTCGAAAATGCTTTCGATATTCCCGGCTTTGTTCCAGAATTCATCAGACCTTTATTTTGCGATGGCAAGGGACCATTCAGATGGGTTGCTCTCTCCGGTGATCCAAATGATATTTATATTACAGACCTGGCAATAAAAGAAACATTCCCTGAAAATAAATCTTTGTGTAACTGGATAGATTTGGCTCAAAAGAAAGTGCACTTCCAGGGATTGCCTTCAAGAATCTGCTGGCTTGGATACGGAGAAAGAGCAAAGATGGGAAAAATATTTAATAATCTTG